>ERZ773359.2543-NODE-2543-length-22829-cov-7.272284_pt1 | contig 22829 bp, 21 predicted proteins | sample MGYA00374955_ERZ773359 | MGnify/ENA primary metagenome ERZ773359 (study PRJEB29098, sample SAMN04486028) | biogas fermenter metagenome | study: EMG produced TPA metagenomics assembly of the Biogas fermentation microbial communities from Germany - Plant 4 DNA1...
AATATACCGCATAAACGGAGTTGTGGAATCCTACCACTGTCTCTGCTGAGTTGTCAAGATAAGCATTTGCCATAGAATAATCAACATTCCCCTTTTCACCCATAGCATTACAAGTTTCCAGGAACACAAAAGCACCGTCAAGTTCATCAGCATTATAGGCATTATCAATAAATTCTGGCAATAACCAATAGCAGGTGCCTATATCCAACGTAACTTTCACGATACGTTTAGCTTTAAGTTCAGCAGAATATTGTTTGTCTTTTATACTAGTGCTTTGTTCTGCCAGACATATAGCAGGGCATTGATATCTGTTAAAGCCATCATACCATACATAAGTTGATCCGTGAGTCGAAATGCAAATTATATCATAGTTACCTAATTTCTTAAAGTCATCTACAGTCACATCTGTATCCAAAGTGGTTTTCAGACCTTTTGCATCCCATTCATCTTTCAAATTCTCATAGAATTCAGTTCTGAACTCAATATTATAAGGATCTGTTTCAAATGCAGGAAATGCATTGAGTATAATAGCAGTTCCGACTTCATCTGTTGGCTGTTCTTCTGGCAGTTCTTCTTCATTTGTGGCAAAAGTATTATAATAAGTATCTTGCAAACCACTTCTTGTATCCCGAAGCTGTTGTTCTTCTTCCTGGTTCAAAGGACCAGGCAGATTATCCTCATTTGATGTGTATCGTTCAGAACTGTTATAATCTTTGTCAAAATCTTTGGTCATCACACCGCCTAGAATTCCACCCTCATATTGAAAACTGAAAAATCCTGTTTCCTCATCGTATAATATAGAGTCAGCTTTAATTAGACCTTCCTGGGATAATTCTTCCAATGCTTCCTCTATGAGTTGCTTTCGTTCCTCTTCTGTTGCACTTGGGAACTCATCTGATCCAAGAACCTCTTCTAATCCCGAATCCACCATTTCCATATTCTCAAGTACTTCTTCAGTTATGGGAGAGTAGACTTTTACTTCCAGAAATGCAAGCTGTTGTTCTGTATGGAACCAATGCTCGCCATCCTCCATGATCTTCAATGAAGAATTAGTCTCTTTTGCAAATTTAGATATCGTCTCATAGGAAGTCAAATTATCATTTCCTGCATATAAAATATGTGTCTCTGTATTCCAGACAATAAGATTATCTCTGACATAACATAGATATTTCCAGGATAACGTTTCTCCGAATGATGTCTCAATCTCCTGCTTTAAGCTCTTCCTCTGTTACATTAGCCCACGACATAATATCAATAATAAGTTTTTCCATGTCAACAATCGGAGAGATAAAAAATGCTCTTTCTAACTTTTTTTCTGACAATGCATTCATAGCGAAGTAAGCGCCAATGCTGTTTGCAATGATGGAAACAGAATCGTACTTTTTAGACAGCGTCTCATATTCAATCAAAATTTCTTCTTTCGTTTCCCATGGAGTGGATTCACTATATATCGTTAGATATATAGTGTTTTGTTAAATGATTGTCAATAAAATCATTTTCACATCGGATGGATCGTTTTCTGTTTGTCAGTCAAGTATCAGATTGTTAATGATGATTCCTATATATTTTTTTCGTATTTCTTATCAGTTCATTAAAAGCAGCAGCGTTCCACGCGCTTCTTCCTATAAACAAACCATCAATGGACGGTTGGATGATCAGTTCCCCGGCATTGGAAGGATTTACGCTCCCGCCATATAATACAGGTATATTCTCTCCTGCTTCCCCAAATAATTCTTTCAAGCATTCCTTAATGACTTTATGCTTTTCCTCCGCATATTCCGCAGTCGCAGGTATTCCGTTTACGCCGATTGCCCATACTGGTTCATAGGCGATCCATACTTTCGTCAGTTTATCTTCTGGAATTCCAAACAATCCTATCTTCAGCTGAACACGGAGGATTTCATCGCTTATTCCGTAGTTTTTGTTCTCAATCGTTTCCCCTATACACAGCAAGGCAAAAAAGTCATGTTCCAGTGCGCATTTCACCTTTTTGTTGAGCATTTCATCGGTTTCGCCAAAAATATGCCGTCTTTCTGAATGCCCCAACATGACAAGGTCCAGATTAAGTTCACTTAGCATTTTAGGTGAAATTTCGCCGGTATATTGTCCTTCCTCCTCCCAGCACATATTTTGGGCGCCGAGCTTTATAAGACTTCTGTCAACGCATGAATCAGCGCTATTCAATGATGTGTAGGATGGTATCACGAACAATTCGATTTCGTCCCTGCTGATATCCTTTGTTAAGTTTTGAAGTTCCTTAAGATAGGAAGTTGTTTCCCGGATATCCTTATACATTTTAAGATTGGTCCCGTAATACAGTTTTTTCACGCTTTCGCCTCCTTTATAGCTTTTATATGTATTGGGAATATATAATTACCAGTTATAATACCTCAACCGTTAACGAAATGTCATCCTGAGCGGAGCGCAGAAAAGCCGAAGGATCTTTTATGTTGACGAAAGATTCTTCGCTAACGCTCAGAATGACACCGGGGCTCAAAATGACAATAGGGTACCCGAGAGCATTGATACTTCTATCAATAAAAACCGCTTTCCAGTAAAACCTCAACCTGGAAAGCGGATCTTATAACAAATTTATTTGATCTCAGGTACAATAACATGCTTCTTTGCCTTTACGCAGGGCTTTCTCAGGATTGAGCCAGTGATTTGACATACTCGTACATCGCATCAAAAATTATGGCAACCGATGTTGCGCCTGCATCCTGATATCCGATGGCCCTTTCACCAAGAGTTTTTGCTTTTCCATACCTGGCAATATAGTTCTTTGTATTTTCAACTCCGTTCCATGCGGCATCCTTTGCATCTTTCAGAAGCTGGACAAGGTCTTCTTTATTGCCGTTCTCCAGGGCAACCACTGCAGGCTCCAGGGCATCTACCATCGTCTTGTCGCCCAAATTGGCTTTTCCCCTTTCCTTGATCGAGTCCAGGGAACCTCTCATAATCCTTGCCATAAGATGACCGTCCAGATCGCTCACAGGTTCCAGGTTTTTCACCCCTCCAAGGAACATCGTGCCAAATATAACTCCCGAAGCTCCCCCCATAGAATTCAGCATCGACATTCCTGTCATTTTGAATACTGAATTGATATCAGGAAACGGCCTCTTTTCGGTCAGCATGGATTTTGCCTTTTCCATTCCTCCTGCCATGCCTATTCCGTGATCTCCATCACCAATTTTGCTGTCAACCTCCGTCAGGTATGGCTTGTTCTCAACAATGGCATCACATGCTTTTATCAGCATGTCCGTTGCCTGTTCCACTGTCAATGATTTCATTTTACTTTATCTCACCTCTTGCATAATATGGAGAGAAACACGGAGTATCATAGTACTTCTTGAGTTCTTCATCCAGCCTCAGGATCGTGATCGAAAAACCACCCATCTCCTGGCAGGTGCAGTATCTCTTGATTTCTGCGTCATGGACGATCAATTTGTCTTCTTCCATAAGCTTGTTCAGGTCATGATACACAATGTTAAGCTCCAGCAGGGTCGTAGATCCCAGTCCGTTGACCAGGACAGCCACTTCATCATTTTCTTTCAGGCCCATTTCCTTTTTCAGTTCCGTATACATTCTCTTTACAAGCTCACTTGCCGGTTTCATTTTGGTTCTTTCTATTCCCGGTTCACCATGCAGGCCCATACCGAATTCGATATCATCTTCACCCAGTTCAAAGGTTGGCTTATTTAAGCCAGGTATCGAGCCCGGAGAAGTTGCAAGGCCGATGGTATTGATATTGTCTCTTGCCTTCTCAGTAATCCTTAGCACCTCTTCAAGCTCGAGACCTGCATCACACGCTGCACCGGCTATTTTGATAACATATACGTCACCGGCTATGCCGCGCCGATCCTGGATTCTTTCTTTCGGGGCAGACGCACAGTCGTCCCAAACCCTTACGTGGGCTGTCTTTATTCCATCCATTTGCAACAGTTCTTCTGCCATGTCAAAGTTCATGTTATCCCCGGCATAGCAGCCATAAAGGAACAGGACCCCTTTACCTTCATGGACAGCTTTCGCAGTTTCGGCTATCAGCTGAGGATTTGGAGCAGCAAATATATTGCCGGCGGCTGCAGCATCAGCGAGTCCTTTTCCTACAAAACCAATAAACAAAGGTTCATGGCCGCTTCCCCCCCCCCTATTACCAGGGCAACCTTATTTTTTCTTCTTTCTTTTAACATAACAGCATTTTGTCCAGGAACACGTTCATAGTATCTGCTATAAGCGGAAATATAGCCGGACAGCATCTCTTCCAGTATATCAGAAGGATTATTGATTATTTTTTTCATAGCTATCCTCCATTTTTCAAAAATGTTTATGAGGTATCTCAGCACCCCATTTTATATTCATTTTCCAGTGCATTGATCCTGTCGACCTTTGGAGCTGATCTTCCGCCTTCAAAATCTGAACCTAACCAAATGTCAACAAGATATTTCGCCAGTTCCGGACCGATAACCCGCGCGCCCATGCACATAATCTGAGCATCATTGCTCTTTCTGGATCGTTCTGTCGAGTATGGATCGTGGCATACAGCGGCACGGACTCCCGGAACCTTATTGGCGCAAATTGCCATTCCTATTCCTGTGCCGCACAGGAGGATACCACGATCAAACTCTTTTTTCGCAACCGCTTTGGCTACTCTGAAACCGACATCAGGATATAAAATAGCCTCTCCTTCATTTGAACCGAAATCCACGATCTCAACACCCTTCCGGTTCTCAAGGTGTTTTATGATTTCCTTTTTCATATTGTAAGCTGCTTCATCGCATCCTATTGCAATTCTCATATTCTTTCCCCCCCCCTTTTCTGAGAAAAAGAACCTGTCGTTACTCAATGTTCCTGTGCCTTCCGGACATTTTTTCAAAGCTCAGATCCGGTGTTTCATCCACAATCATCATTATTATCATGTCGAACAAGATCCACAGGCACTGTTCAAAAAGGTTACCCATCGGCTGAATGGATGGTACAACCTCATCAGTTCCCCTGTATACTGCCGCCGGCAGGAACAATACCTTGTCAGCAAGATTTTTTGCCGTCTTCCCGCTTGGGGATCCGGTTACGACATAGATAAATCCTCCTGCTTCTTTGGCTCGTTCGCATACATAATTTATATGCCCTATCTGCCCGTCTCCCAGCGTTGCGATTACCAGGTCGCCAGGGCCGATATTTGGAGTCGTATCGTCCCAAATCCAGTGGACTTCCTTGCCCATATGCATCAAACGCATGGCAAACGATCTTGTTGCCAGACCCTCGCGTCCGACTCCTATAAGGAAGATCCTGTTATATTTCTTAACTGTGTCAATAAACTCTCTCAGGCCATTTTGGTCAATTTTCTCAAATACCTGTTCGTGTTCGTTATTTATGGTTTTATACAAGGTTTTAAAATCCATATTTCAAACCTCCTTCAGCAACCAAGCTCCTTATGGAGATAGTCCATTGTTTTTTTCATTCCTTCGTATACTTCTTCATCAGACGATTCAAAAGCTGTAACCACTTCGAGATATTGAATGATGTTATCCATTCCCGTTTCTTCGGTCACTTTCTTTATAAGCTCAGGAGTGATGATTCCTTCTTTTGTAAAATCCCAATGCCTGTCCAATAAGCCGTCTGTTTGCTGCAGATGGATGGAACCCACATATGGTCCGCATTCTTTCAGCCATAAGGTCATATCGGCTTCTTCCTTCAGCAAAGGCTTAAACAGAGCATGTCCCCAGTCGATCAGAAGTTTTATTGGTATCGCCGTACCTTCAAGATCTTCCATCATTTTTCTGGAAACAGACGGACTGTGCGGAAATTCTGTAATTAAAGGAGTGGCTTCAATATGGATTTCTTTTAACCCTTTTTCTTTTCCATACTCTGCGAGCTTTCTCAAATAATCGAGCATGATGTTATACAGTTCAGTCCTTCTTTTTTCATCCCTGGCATCGTTAAAGGTCATACCGCCAACAGGGGTCCCCATAATGTCGGCACCAATGGCGATGGTCAGGTCAATAGCCCTCTTGAAAAACGTGAATGCCAATTCTCTTTGTATTTCAGTCGGAGCGAGCAAATGGGCATACGTATATGATGCAAGTCCTCCGAATGTGGCATCGATCTTTACACCTTCCGCCTCGAAGGCATCCCTGTATTCTTTGGCCAGCGCATCTCTTTGCTCTTCGGGCCACCATGGATCAATAAGGTCCCATGTAAACTGAACATGATCAACCTTAAAATCATTTTTACACATAGCAGCCAGTTGTTTTGGCTCAAGCCAGCGTTTTACCGCAAATGAAAGATTTAATCCCAATACCATATCCAATCACCTCTCTTTATTTTATCCGGTTTATTAAATTAAAACCGCTTAATTAAAACCGCTTATTGATTTTGCTCCAAATTCGAAAGTTTTATTTTCCTCTTTTTCCGTTCGCTGATAATGGTCGAAAGGGAGCTGAAGGAAATCGCTATAATGACAACGAAACCGCTGACGGCAGACTGCCAGTACACGTTTACGCCAAACAGTACGATCATATTCTGGATGATACTGATAATTGCCGCACCTATCAGTGCTCCTGCTGGATTGCCGATACCACCGGTCAATGCAACACCGCCGATTACAGAAGCCGCGATAGAGTTCATCGGCCAGTTCTCGCCGACTGATGACTGGGCGGATCCTAATCTGGCAACATACAGAACACCTGCGATAGCAGAGATGAAACCTACTATGGCATATATGATCACTCGAATTTTATCCACCTTTATACCCAGAATCTTTGCAGCTTCCCTGTTATTACCGATAGCATAGATATATCGGCCGGTTTTCAGTTTTGAAATCAGGAACAGGATCAATACAAGGATAATCAGTGTAAAGATAAACGGTACCGGTATGTAACCGACGTTACCTTTACCCAGGAAGTGTATTTGAGAAGGAATATTAGTTATAGCTTTTCCTTTCGTCAACACCAGGTTTATACCGCCATATACTCCCTGCATGCCGATAGTTGCTACCATTGCATTCAAACGCAATTTTGTTATTATGAGTCCGTTAAGGCAACCCAGTAAAAGGCCAAAGACTACAGCCGCTATAAGGGATAAAAATGGATTCCAATGCCAGTTGACCATCATCATACCGGCCATGATTCCGCAAAGGGACGCTATTTTGCCTACCGAAAGGTCAAGTTCTCCGATAAGCAGAAGCAGCGACTGACCAACTCCTATCATACCGATAAAAGCAAGGTCCCTGATAAGCGACTGCAAATTATAAATGTCCAAGAAATATGGTGAGAAAATACTCGCCAAAATGATCATTAGTACAAGGACCGCTCCTATAACGGTCATGTTGCTTTTCTTCAAAGCGCTGAAAATTGAATTTTGGTTTTTCCTTATTTGCTTACTCATGCTATAATCGTCACCTTCTCATTCTGATTTGACACCGAGGATACAGCTTAATATCTGTTCCTTGTCAGCTTTTTCATCAAACTCTCCGGCTTTTCTGCCGTTGTATAATACAATTATCCTGTTGGAACATTTCATAACTTCTTCCAGTTCAGATGAAATCATGATAATTCCTATACCTTTTTCTTCAGCAAGCTGCTTCATCATACGATATATCTGGGTCTTCGTTCCTACGTCGATTCCCTTTGTCGGTTCGTCAAAAACCATTATCTTAGGATTGCAGCGCATGGAACGTCCAATTATTACTTTCTGCTGATTGCCACCGCTTAAAAATTTGATCTCTCTTTCCATTGTCGGCGTCTTGACATCATAATCTTCTATTACCTGTTGAGCCAACTCTCTTTCTTTTCTCATGGAAATCCCGGATTTACTTGCCAAATCGTCCAATGCTGAAATACTGATATTTTCCCGGACACTGAGCATGGGCAGGATACTCTGGGATTTTCTTTCCTCCGGAAGATATATAAAGCCATTATTTACCGAAAAGTTAGGGTCTCCGAATTTCCATGACTTCCCTTCCAGCTTCACTGTACCTGCATACACCGGCAAATACCCTAATATCGCTTGCATAAGTTCGCTTCGTCCTGCACCCACAAGACCGGCAAATCCAAGGATCTCACCTTTTTTCAGGACAAAACTGATATCCGTGAATTTCTCCCCTGTAAGGTGTTCCACTTCCAGCAGCACTTCATCTGATACCTTATCTGAATAGAACACCTGGTTATAATCCACTGCACGTCCTGTCATTTGAGTTATAACCCAGGGAATATCAACGCTTTTAATATCGGAATAGGCAACCTTAACCCCATTACGGAAAACTGTGAGAACATCACCCAGTTCGAATATTTCATCCAGTTTATGGGATATAAAAATTACCGCCTTATTTTCGTTTTTAATTTGCCTGATAATATCAAAAAGTATTTCTGTATCTTTTGTTGTCAAACTTGTTGTCGGTTCGTCAAGCATTAAAACTTCATAGTTTTCATTTACTGTAGCTCGCGCAATCTGAAGTAATTGCTGTTGTGAAACCGGGATATCTTTGACAAGGACATCCGGGTCCGCCTGGATATGGAATCTCTCCAAAATCGGCATGGCCCGTTTATTTAAAAGTCTTCTGTTTACTTGTCCGTTAAATCCCGACTTCTCATAGGGCAGAAAAAGATTTTCTGCTACTGTCATATATCCAAACAAATCGATTTCCTGTGGAACATATGCGACTTTGTCAAACAGAGACTTGTTCTTTGCCGCATTTTCTCCATTTATCAGGATTTCTCCTTCATCAGGTGCATAAACACCTGTAAGGCACTTAATCAATGTACTTTTGCCGGCTCCGTTCTCACCAATAACACAATGAATTTCGCCCAATTGAAACGAAACATCAACTGAATCTAATGCAACTACACCTGGAAAAGTTTTTGTAATATTATGAGCCTCTAGAACCTTCATTGTTGTGCTCCTCTTTCTAAAATGGGATGGGCTCGGACTTGTTTCCAAGTCCAAGCCCGTTTGAATTTTTCGATTTATTGTTTTACCATGTCAATCCACGTATCTATGTTGGACTGGTCAATATATGCGATACCGGTGTCAACAACTTTTGGAATATCTACTCCAAGCGATGCCTGCCACAGCATCAGTACTGCCATTGAACCCTGCATCTGAGGAATTGTTGAGGATGTCGCCGTTATTGTTCCCTTCTTTACATATTCAAGAATTTCTATCAGGTTATCCATAGAAACAAATTTGACTTGTCCAACTTTTCCTGCTTCTTCTATAGCTGCTGCGATACCTGTAGCGCATGCATCACAGTTCAGGTATCCTACAAGATCAGGATTTGCGGCCAGGACTGCAGCTGCCTGTGTCTGCGCTTCCTGAACACTGTCGTTGTCTATACCGCCATCGATAACTTGTATATCCGGATATTTTTTCAATGTGTCCAGATGTGCCTGGTAACGTTCCATATGGTTAGGTGCGGTAGGAACTCCCTGCATAACTGCTACTTTGCCTTTATATCCAATCAGTTCAGCCAATTTTTCAGCTGCTATTGATGCCTGCTCAGCGAAGTCATTTCCTACACTTGTCAGACCGCTTCCTTCAGGAGCCGGTGCGTCAAAGATAACTACAGGAATTCCCTGTTTTCTGATTTCATCAATAACTGCTTTGTTACCTTCGTAGTCCAGCGGGTCAACTGCAATACCGTTTGGCTTTGTTACAGCGGCTTGTTCCAGAACCCTGTTCTGCTCTGCAACGTCGGCTGTTTCCGGTGCGCGGTATTCTATATTGACTTTGACCCCGAGCTGTTTCGAAAGAATCTCTGCCTGTTTCTGAGCACCTTTGTTTACTTCGTCAAACCATGGATGCACGACTTTCGGAACAATTACAAAGGTCAGATCTTTTTTATCTCCGCCTGTCTGTGAACCCGTCCCTGTAGGAGCTGGTGCCGGATTTTGAGACTTGCCGCATCCAACTATCATGGTTGCGGTGAGAGCGATTAATAGAAATAAAGCAATAATTCTCCTTCTCATAATATCCTCCTTATAATTGATGTTTTTTTGAAGGTACTTATATTATAAGCAGGAAGGTATACTGTTTAAACGTGATGGGATTTAGAATATGTATGAAAGTCTTAATACCCGTTACCGAAATCGGAGATTTCGAACGGGTGCCCGAGAGCATTGATATTTCGTATGAACAATAAAACCGTCCTTTTCCAGCAGGACGGTTCCGGATGCTTCTTAAGGCTTCGTGCTTTATCTTTACCTTATCTTATAGAAATTATTCGGTCAGAAATATCTTCTGCATATTCTTTTCTTGACTTCACTATGATTACTGTTGTGCCTATCCCTGTGAATTTCTTAATGTATGACTTAACCAGTGAAATGCCGAATATATCGCAATGAAAAAACGGCTCAAACAAAATAAGTACTTTTGGTTTGTAAATATACCATCTTTCCAGCAAGAGAACAATATAGTCATTAGTAGTCATATCCCGGACATTATCATTTGTTTCAATAATATTATTCTGTATTTCATTTTCCAGTACCTTTAAAATCTTATGTCTGGAGAAAACATAACTTACCGATGAAATTTTATCCAGTGAAGGAATTAACAAATTATCACCTATCGACATCTGAAGCAGCAGTTCATCCCGGCCTCCCAGATTTCCAATGGAAACGATCTTGTGCTTTACAAAATCAGTTATATCGTTAAAGTTACAATAATCTTGTTCCAGATATATTTCCATATCTTTATCAATATCTCTGCCGGACAGCATGTTAAATATATGCTTTTCCTCATAAATATCCAGATCGAGAATTGAAACTACTTCTCCCCTGTAGAAATCAAAACGCGTTTTTCCTTTTTTAAGGATCATGTTTCTGACTGAATACATTATATCGCCGCTGGAATTCGGTTCGATCCTGTAACTGTCCAAAACCTTTTTTTTGCTAGTGAACGTAGAACCCAGCAAAAACTTTTCAAGATGATTATTATCCCGGATATAATCCTTACAGCATTTTTTTACTATCCGACCTCCCTTAAAAATTATGTATTTGTCAGATAATATTCTCAATACCTCAGCTGAATAGCTGTTGATTATGGCTGCCATTTTACCGTCTGTGATTTTGTTCAATGCGGTTTTGAACTTATTGATTTCATCCGTCGTACACCCTTCAAAATTATCTTCAATAACAAGAATTTTGGCTTCTTTACTGTATGCCTTAACCAGGTCCACCAGTCGCTTCTCCAGCTCTGTCAGACTTTTGAGTTCCTTGCTGGCATCAAGGTCCAATCCAACTTTTTTTATCAGTAAATTCGCCCTCTCGATGAGGTTCTTTCGTTGATAAACGCCAAAAGTTGATGATTCAGACAATAAATATATATAATCCGCCACCGACCAGTTTTCAATGAGAAAATTGGAGATACTTATTTTATATACATATTTATGGATGTCTTCCATGTGGATTATCCTTTTTCCATCCACAAAGATGTAGCCCTGGAAATATCCTTCCTTACCGCACAGAATGTCGACAAGCAAACTTTTCCCTGAATTATCCAGCCCTAAGAATCCCACTGTTTCTCCTGCCATCAGGCACAGTGAGACATCAACAAGTTTCAGTGTAGCACTGTATTTCATATTTAAATTTTGCACACGCAGAATATCTTTTTTCACCTAATCTTCGACCCTTTCGTAATTGGCAGGAAGTACGATCTCTACATCTGTCCCCTGATTCAATGTACTGTAAATATTGACCCCGTACTCTTCACCGAACAGGAGCTGAATTCGTTTATGTATATTGGGAAGAGCAATTCCGGTTCCGTCCTCGCCTGTCTCCATTTTTGCAGAACGAATTCTGGCGTTTAGTTCTGACAAAGTCTTGGGATCCATACCTTTTCCGTTGTCCGACACAGTAAGGATCAAAATATTTTCGGTTAAAGTAACTTCAATGACAACTTTCCCGCCTTCCGGCAATACCTCCAGTCCATGATATATTGAATTTTCCACAACAGGCTGCAGGATAAGTCTGGGAATCAAATAGTCATATGCTTTTTCATCATCTTCTTCAATGATTATATCCAGTGAGAACCGGTTATTGAAACGATAACTCTGAATCATCATATAATTCTTAATATTGTCCAGTTCGTCTCTTAAAGTTACAAAGTTTCCCCTGCGGCTAATGCTGTATCTGAAGAATGATGCAAGCGCCTCCATCATTTTTGCGATCTCTCTATTCCCATCAACAAGAGCCTGTCCTCTGATGGATTCCAGCGTATTGCACAAAAAATGCGGATTAATCTGACTTTGAAGCGCTGTCAATTCTGCCTGTTTATCAAATACAATGGCCGAGTTTTCCCTCATTTTTTGATTAGAACTTTTGGCAACAAGTACTTTGATTCTGTTAATAAACCAGGTATTACGGGGAAGTTTATTAAGAGCATCCTCACTGTCGGTATCATCGTTGATACACAGGTCCAACGCTTTTTCGAATATGGTTAAAGGCCTGATTATAAAATAATAAAAACTGCCCAGGCGAATCAATTCCACGATTCCAACAACTATAAACAGACTGAAATGAGAAATCCTCAACAGGCATAAAATTAACTCTGTAATCGTTAACAAACAATTTATAGCTGCTGCAGAAAAAATCATTTTTCGCTTATCCAAGCTCTATCCACTCTCCTATATCCACTCTTTTTATGAGTGTAATTTCCGATACAAAGCAGGTTTGATCCCAACAATCTTTGTAAATAACTGACTGAAATACCTGGAATCTTTATAGCCGACTGAATCCGCAATTGCAGCAATAGTATCATTTGTGGTTCGCAATAAGTTCTTTGCGACATCCATTCTGTAATTAACCAGGTAATCACTGAAATTCAATCCCGTTTCTTTTTTGAAAAGGACACTGAAATACACCGGGTTCAGTCCAACCATACTTGCAATGTCTTCAAGCACAATCTTTTCATTATAATGATCATTGATATATTGTTTTGCGATCCGGATAGGCTTGATGGTTTCGGTCTTAAGCTGTTTCAGGCAGAGCTCGATATACCCGCCCAGGTATTTTACTAAGAGATCTTTAAGTCTGCCTATGGTATAACAATGCTGATAAGCATTGAGCAGAAATTGTTTCAATGTATTTCCCTCATTGTTTTTTTGGCCAATATTGTCAAAAAACAATTCGATCAATTCTTTAGCAATATCATAACAACATGAAAAATCTATGTTCTCCATGGAGTAAAGCTCATAAAAAATACTTGACACACATTGTTCGAATGACTCTTTTGAGTACACCTCAATACTCATCAGATACTTTTCTTTATATTGTTTAAGATACTCTTCAACATTAATTTGATTTTCAAGCTGCAGCGACTGCGAATAAATCAATCTTCCCGTTCCGACTTTTATCCGGTTCTGTACAGCCCTGTAGGCATCCTGGATGGAAGAACTGATATCCGCAAATTTCGTTACCTCGGGACCAATCCCGATGGTAGCCTCATACAGTTCGAAATTCAAAAGATAAGCATGGATCTCAGAAAGAATATTATTGATGATATTCTTTGTTTCCTTGGATTTGGACAAATCGTAATTGATAAGACAGTAAATGTTCAGGTTGTCTTTCTCGCAAGTCAGTTGCTCCTTGACACAGTTTTTTAGATTTTTATCGACGATGGAAATTATTTTTTCAACAGTAAGCCTGTCCTGTTTTTTTTCATGTTTTTCATAATCCCAGTAATCCAGTTTAATAACAAAGCTCCGGTAAGTATCTCCGCTTAACATCAGATTATAGTCGTTTTTTATCTCATTCAGTAAATCTGTGTCGCTATTATTGATTATATTGTTCAGAATTTTACTTTTAATTATATGCTTACTTGCAGAAACAGTTTTTATTAGATTCTCTTCCTCTTTGTGTTTCTGACTGAGTTCGGTCTGGATTTTCCTTAATACCTTATTAAGCTCTTCCTCATTTATCGGTTTTAACAAATAATCATTTACCCCGTACTGAAGTGCCTTATGGGCATATTCAAATTCCTTGTATCCGGTAATGATAACAAATCTGATATTATCATTTTTCTGTTTAGCCAAAGATATTAATTCCAGTCCACCAACCTTTGGCATGCGAATATCAGTAACGACAATGTCAGGCTTTTCATTTTCGATATAATTAAGAGCAATTTCTCCATTTTCAGCCAGGCCGACAAATTCCAGTCCTATTTCGTCCCATTTTATAAGTTTTTTTATCATCAAGCCAATACGAAATTCGTCTTCAACTATTAACACTTTCCATTTCTTAATATCCATTAAAACTGCCCCTCCCGGCTGACATTACAGACACACAACTTTATATATTTTCTGAAGAAAGCCGACTTAACTTTTAATTTTAACTTATCATGATAAAAAAATAAATATTCTGTCATAATTTGGCAGAAAACAGTATATTATGTATCTGTACAGATACATCAGGAACATATCAAGTGTATATGATTCTTATTTTCAAAGCAAGAGTAATTCCAACAGACTTTGCAATTATAGGGATATTAAGAACTGATAAAACCTGGATTTAACGTTGCGGGGATACGGCTTATTATACCGCTTTATGACACTTTTCTACATAATAATATTAACCCACAACCGTCCCCCATGTTTATCATTTGGGATATTCTATTCCCAATATATCGACAAAAAAATGCTGCAGGCCTTTCATCGGACTTGGGATAGGTATGTCAAGAACATACATTATTCCTAATGCAAAAGCAATGACGAACAGGAAAGAAAAAGCTGCAAGTTCCTTCCATTCCTTTCTCTTTATTAGGCCCGGAACGTTTATTATAAAGATGTAAGCATAAATCAATAAAAGAAATATCATGTCTCCTTACCCCTTTCGAGCTTCGGCAGACCGCGTATTTTTGCAATCAATAGCGATAAGGGAGGAATCACAAATACAAGCGGAGCGGAATAAATAATGCCCGCATTTTGTGTGATCATAGCATGATCCACAGGGGACTGGAAAACAGTAGCAGCGATAATGACCTCAATGGCGGCCAAAGGTAAAACCAGCGGTTCATATGTCTTTAACCCGAATAATTGTGAGACAGCCACTACCATTACATATAAGAAAATGCTGCATTTAAAAAACATCAATATTGTCAGTGCAATTCCTATTAAAAAATCCATCCTTGTTAACACAGTCCCAATGTTAATAAGACGTATTGCCTGGAACGATGCAGAAGTCCATATAGTTTGTGTTTTACCCAGAACCGCTGTGTTTCTGACGGCCACAATAAGAAGACTTGCCGCGCCGATCAATAAACCGAAAAAAGTGTTTTTAACTGCATGCTCAGATTTATTCAGGCACCCCATGATCATCAGGAAAACAACCGTTTCTCCAAAGGGAATCATCGACACGATATGGATACCCTGAAATATCTTTATAAACGGAAGCTCAAAAAACGGTAAAAAATTAGAGAAATCCATTTGGTCAATCAAAAGGATGAATGTACTAATTACTGCAAACAATCCGATAACTAAAATCAAATGGCTTATCCTTGTCAATACTTCTATACCTTTAATAACAGCATATGCACAGGTTACGGTAAAAACTATCAGAAAAAAAATAAACGGTGTGTCTTGCATTAAAAAAGTTATATATAACTCACCTACATCACGAATATTAAAAGACAAGGTCATCGAAAAAAAGAAAATATAATATATGGATATAATTTTACCCAGAAAACGTCCATATACCATATCATTAATCTGAACCAAATTCATCCCCGGAAACTTTTTCGCAAGCACCGCATAGGAAAGAATAACAGGGGTTGATATAATCAGTCCTGCTAATATAACCATCCATGTTTGATGTTCGGTTATTCCTACTGTAAAATCTATCAATAAAGCTGAGCCTTCAATAAAACCGGCAAATAAGAAAAGTAATTGCTGGCAGCTGATTTTCCCTTTTTCAATACTCATATTATTTCTCCCCTTCTTTTGGTGCCGCCGGTTTTTTCAATAAATCGGTTTTTATTATCTTTGATTCAACGTCAATATTTAATTCAATAGTTGGATATATTTCATCCCAATTATCTTTTAATGTCTTCCACTCATTGCTGTACTTTTTATGTAGCATTTCGCCAAAACCAAAAATATCAGCGTTAAATTCCCTGGATTTATCAAAGGCTGCCATAATTTCCTGCCGGATAACTTCTGCTGAAGACTTTTGTATTTTTTCAAACGCCTTATCATCTGCCAGGTTTTCGGTTGTAGACTGCTCGGAAAGGCTTGACTCCTCTTTAATCTTTATATGCATTACAATTTTGCCATCTTTTATTTCCGGTGTTACTTTGCTTTTGGCTTTTAAAATTTCCAGGACAGCTTTTCCTGTTTCATTAGGCGAAGGAACAATTATCACGCCGCTTCTCACTTCACCAAGTACCCATAAAAGGCCACGGGATTCATCATGGTTTAGTTTGCCAACCATTTTACCATTTTTAAAGGCAGCCATACCCGACACATAAATTTCCTTGTTCTCCCCATTCTGAATAATAGTAAGTAAAGGCGCCAGCGGAGCCGTAGTATCACTCATCAGCCATAAAGCAAAATCCTTCATATTCACTTTATATAAATGGGATGTAAAACCATAAGTCTTAACGAGCTTTGCGATATTCATAGCAGGAAACTTTTCAGTTTCAGGCTTCGCATCCAACACGTCTGAAGCTCTGTCTTCGGCAACGAGAATCAATGCAGCAGGTCTCATTTCATGAGCGCGTAAAAAGAAATCAATATATTCCTGTAAACCCTCTTTAGCTACATCATTCCCAAAAATCACAGCCTGATTGTGGGATATAAAAAGCCTGTTTCCTGTCTTGTGCGTCATTTGCCTTACCGCATCAAAAATTGATTCTCCCTTGCTGGAGACATTCCAATAAGCCTCGTCGTCGCCTCCTCCTCCGTTTCCTGACGCTCCTCCTACTGCATTCTCTTTAACTACCTGTGCTGTCAGCAAAATGTTTCCAGCATTCTCATCCTTATCAACTCCCATTCCTATGACAATTTCCAAATCATTTATCTCCCTTGCGCCTAAACAGCCGGATAAGGCAAACACTAAGAAAAAGCATAAAATTGATTTTATAATCGAAATATTCATCTTTTTTCCCATTGCTGCCCCGCTCCTTTTATTTGGAATCATTGTCGTCTTTCTTATATGCTGACGGCATTAAGTCCGGACTTTGGCTGTAGGAATCGCAATTGTCCCAGGTAATAGCCTCAGGACGTTTTGACATGGTCCACAGCGGCATCCTTATAAAAACATCCTTTAAACCTGAAAGATCCAACGGCACAACCGGCCACAAATATGGTGTTCCAAAAGATCTTAAAGATGCAAGATGCAGCAATGTTGCCAAAAGGCCCATAATTACACCAAAGCCTCCGGCAATTCCGGCAAGTGCAAGATATATATACCGCAATATCGTTCCGGAATCAGTCTGTGCCGGAACAGCAAAACTTGCAATAGCTGTTGCAGATACAACAATCACCATGATCGGACTTATAAGACCGGCTTCAACAGATGCCTCACCCAGTACAAGAGCTCCAACAATGCCAACTGTTTGTCCTACTGGTTTCGGCAACCGTACCCCTGCTTCCCTTAAAAGATCAAAGGCAAATAACATCAAAAAAGCTTCCAATAACGCCGGAAAAGGGACTCTTTCACGTCCTTCCGCAATAGATATCAACAACTGGGTAGGTATCAATTCCTGATGGAAAACGGTCAATGCTACGTAAATTGCAGGGCCCAGAGTACTGATTATATAGGACAAAAATCTTATTACCCGTATAATACTTGCAAAGAACGGTCTGGCATAATAGTCTTCCACACTTTGGAAGCTCTCGATAAACATCATGGGCACTACAAGAACAAAAGGTGTACCGTCAACCATAATAGCAGCACGGCCTTCGAGTATCTTTGCTGCAACCTTGTCAGGTTTTTCGCTGTTTGAAATTGTAGGAAAAATGGAGTAGGGACTATCCTCAATAAATTGCTCAATATATCCTGATTCCAGAATCGCTTCTATTTTTATCCTTTTCAGCCGTTTTCTGATTTCTTCAATCAGTTTCGGATTGGCTATACTTTTTATATATACAATGTATACATCCGTTTTTGACTTGTCACCAATTACTAATTTTTCAACGCATAATTCAGTGTCTTTGATTTTTCTTCGGAGAAGAGCGATGTTTACATTTACATTTTCAATAAAGCCTTCTCTTGGCCCACGTACAACAGCCTCTGTTCCCGGTTCTTCAATACTACGGGATTCCCTTTTCCCGGGCTTGATAGCCAAGGCTTCTTTTGAGCCGTCTATCAACAGAATGGCTGATCCTGCCAATAAACTGTCAAGCAGGTCGCTTATCATAGAAACTTTCGAGTTGTCTGTCATAGAAATTAAATTTTCCCTTATTGAATCAATTTTAGTAAAATCAATATCCACATTATTCCGGAACAACAATACGCCATACATTAAAGGCTGCAGGATATTTTTATGGATTTCTTCCTTATTTGCTAAGTTATCGATAAAAATCAGAGCACCTTTGAATTTTCTTTCATGCCCAAAGTTGAACTCATGAATCGTTACATCGCTGCTGTCACGAAAAATACCTTTAATTACTTCAAGGTTTTTTTCTAAATCAGGTGTTATTGGTTCACTGTTGTTCTTATCTGACTCAGTATTCTGAAGCATATTTTTATTTTTTAAAGATAAATAGCGAGTTATCTTGTAAATAAATCCAAACATAAATAATTCTTCCTGAGTAGTTTTTATTTATTACTCTATTTTTTACATCCATCGGGAATTTATTCATAAACTGATAAATACTGAATTTAGTACTTAATCTGTTATTATCTGAAACAAGAAACGAAAATTGAGAACTGTTATCTTAGAAAAAATAAATATGCTCAGTCAACAAAGAATTGATCTGAAGAACAAATATTGACTATTATTTTTATTATATTTAACACAACTATACTTATCTGAAATGTATCAATAAAACAATAATGCCCGTTATCTAATCTGTCAACTCAACCCTGCCAATTTTGGACACATTTTTACGATAAAAAATACCTATTCGATATGTTAACAAGTACCAATTTCGGCACTTAAGGTCGAGTAGACAGATTGGATGTAATTCCAGGAAACCAATAAAATCAAGACCTACAGCTAAATAATCAATACACACCTTCAGCATGGCCCAAGTTGATGGAATTGATGATTATAGCCTTACTTCCTTATTTCAATTTTGGCGTCTACATTTACGTTCCCTTTAATCATAGCCCATACCGGGCATAACTTATCTTCCGCAACTTTCAGTGCTTCCAGTACATCGGCTTCGGACAACTCATTCGATTTGACAGTCACGGTTAATAAAATATGTTCAAGTGCCTTGGGGTGTTCTTTGCGCACAGTACCTTGTAATTCTGCTTCAACTCCATCCACCTTTTTCCTCATCCTGTAACGCAGCAGCGATAAAAGCGTTGTGCTTACACAGGAACCGAAACTTGCCAAAAAAAGTTCCAGTGAAGTGTACCCCTTCCCGGATCCGATAGGTGGAAAATAGTCGATTATAATCTCCGGATTATCACGAGCCGTGGCGCTAAACATAGCCTTTTCATCGATTGTTTGCATTTTTACAGTCAAAGTGTCCATAATGTCAATCCTTTCTTTTTTTATTATTTGAATATGTCGCCACATCAAATATCATGTTTATTTCTTCCTTAATTTCGCTGTCCGGAATATCTTCCTCCAAAAGGATAATCCGCTGGATCATTTCCGTAATAGAACGCGCAATAAACTTTGCCCACTGTACTGAACCAACAATGGAGGAATACTCCTCCCAAGCTATTTGGTAGGCTTTCTGTTCCCATTCCTTAAGCTTTTTCCGGCTCTCTTCACAGCCATCGCACCCCAGCCACGTTTTAATGGCAAGACGGTAAATGATCCGTTCGTCTTCCGATAAATGCTTTTTTTGAATGACCTTTTGAATATTGTACTCTGTATATGGAACGTCCTTAGGAAGCTGTGCCCACAGCCGTGCGACCAAATCCTCAAAAGCCACTCGGACTACTTCGTCGAATAGTTTTTCTTTATTTTCATAGTAATAGTATATTGTAGGCATCTTGCAACCCGCCAGTTTACAGACATCACGTAAGGCAGTGCCATGAAAACCGTGTTCGTCAAACAATCTCCGGGAATGATATGCGATTTTTTCTTTCATTGATTCCATTTTTTCACCTCTTTATATATCGATAGATATATCGTACGACTATGTTAATTATTTGTCAATAGGATATAGGGTAATAATTAATTAATTATTAAGCTTCCAAAAATATCATGGGAATTTAGTGGGACCAGAAAGTTCATTGCATAGGTATTACTCATGTATCGTCATGTTTCCTAAACTCTACCTTTAACAATTATTATAAGATCATCTTTATATAATCTTTTTTTGAAAAAGTAAACCCCGACCAACAGACAACACTGCTGGTCATTAATTGTGCCAAACTGAATTGCTTCCTTATTTAATCAAGAGCAGGGAACAATGTAACCGCAATGGAGATCAGGTCCTGAGTCAATTATTGATAATATGCGGGGACAAGCTTTCAAGGAGATTTTTCAAACGGCGGATTTGCCCTAAAATCTCACGGTATTCTTTCTCTAAAAGTTCCGGATCATCCTTTTTGGAGGGCATAGAAATTTTACTTATTACCTCCGTCAAACGAGTTTCCAATAGTAAGATTTCTTCCTCAATCTGCTCTTTTTCCCTGCCTCGAACTTTAGTCCTGCCGGCCATATATTCTTCATAGCTACCCTTGAAGGTTTTAATCTTGTGGTCTTCGATAATCATGATCTGATCAGCCACGGAATTTATAAAGCGCCGATCATGAGAGACAAAGAGCAGTGTGTGTTTATACTCTCTCAGGACTTCTTCCACCACTTCCAGAGAGTTCAGATCCAGGTAGTTTGTAGGTTCGTCAAGGATCAACAGGTTAAAGTCACTACATATTATTTTTGCAAAGGAAGCTTTAACACGCTCACCTCCGCTTAAGACCCCAACCTTTTTATATACGCTGTCACCTTTGAAAAGGAGGCGGGCCAATAAAATCCTGACAAAACTTTCCTCATAAACGCTCTCTGCCATAACATTCTCGAGGATACTCTTATTTTCCTCCAGGATGCTTAATTCCTGACTGAAATAACCAATCTTTACGGTAGGAGCAATCTTTATTTGGGGCTCCTGGTTCAGGATCATTTTCAGCAAAGTAGTTTTCCCACACCCATTGGGACCTATCAAACCTGCCTTAGCTCCATTTTCCAGGTGAAACTGAGCATCTTTAAAGATAACTTTTTCCCCAAAGCTCTTGTTGAGCCTATTTACTTCAATGATAACTTTGCTGTATATTTTCTGGACATCCTCAATATCTAACTTGATTTTTTCGATTTTTGTTGGTTTCTCCTTAACTTCCAGATGCTGAATTCTTGTCTCCACATTCTTAACAGCGCGCTCCAAATTAGCTTTTGCCTTTTGATTGCCCATCTTGTGGAGTCTGGCCTCAGAATTGCCCATCCTCCGGGGAGTCTTTCGCATTGATTTTACTTTTTCCCGGGTAGATATCATGACCCTTTCCAGTCTCTTCTTTTCCTTAACATATTGCTCATATTCAAATTGAGCACGTTCCCGCTCTTCAGTCTTTTGCTTAATATATTCACTGTAGTTGCCGGAATAGGTTTTGATCTTTCCTCCTTCTATTTCGATAATTTTGTTGCAAAGGCTGTCCAGCAAATCCCGATCGTGAGAGATCAGGACCAGTGCCCCGGAAAATCCGGATAAGGAGTTTTCGATTAATTGGATCCCTTCTATATCCATATTACTAGTGGGTTCATCAGCGAAAATAATGGCATTATTCGAACTTAGGCCGACTGCCAGCTTGAAGCGGGTTTTTTCTCCTCCGCTCATACTCTCCCGGTAAGTTTGGGGAACTTTAAATTTTGAAGCCATTTCCGGCTGAATTGTTTCTTTCTCAGGGGGATCTATTTGGGAGATATATGAACATTTCCCATAAAGTTTTATCCATCCTTCATCAGGCTCTATTCTTTGACTTAACAACTTCAACAGAGTTGTTTTTCCTGCCCCATTTACTCCCACAATACCAATGCGGTCTTCATCATATATGCATAAATTTTCAATATCTAAAATAAGGCGATCTCCATATGATTTTTTTAGATTTTTGCATTCCACCAACAACATAAAAAACCCCTCCAATAATTACCGGAGAGGATAGTATCCTTGCAGACATTAACCATACCAAAATAACTATAATTTCTATTGCCAATAGCCTTAAGCCGAAAAGTACAGTATTCTCTAAGGCAACGGAATCTACAGAAAAGATTAGTTATCGAAAGCTAGCTGCAGAAGCCAAAACTATCCACTCACAGGTAAAAATGTACGTTTACCAAGCCGTTTCCCGACGGCTAACCAAAAATTACATTTTCCTAATTACCTAATTAAGTGAATTAATTGTACATCTTCTGCAGTTACCCTTACCTTTCTTAATTTTCTCCCAGGCTCTTGATTAGGCTTTCAATCAACCAATAGCCTATTGAATACCATCATAATAGATAATCAACTTTTATGTCAAGTTTCAAAGTGTTCTTAGCGTTCTTTTAAGCCCCGAAGGGCTTATGTGTTTTAATAGCATTTTTTTACGATATCATTATATATGGGATACCTGTGTTTTACATCTCATAAAAAATCTCACCTTAAAGGAAGCCAAAAATATCAGTTTATTTGCTCAAAGATAGCTTTCGAATATACTTCTATATCTCCAGGAGTAAGCATGTTGAAT
>ERZ773359.2548-NODE-2548-length-22805-cov-19.223209_pt1 | contig 22805 bp, 18 predicted proteins | sample MGYA00374955_ERZ773359 | MGnify/ENA primary metagenome ERZ773359 (study PRJEB29098, sample SAMN04486028) | biogas fermenter metagenome | study: EMG produced TPA metagenomics assembly of the Biogas fermentation microbial communities from Germany - Plant 4 DNA1...
CATTACCGGCTGCACTTGGGGCAAGGGCAACCTCTTGTATCGCGACAGGGGGAAGCAGGCCTTCAGTTTCTTTAACCGCAAGACAGGGGAGAGCCTCCGGATGATCCTAAAGCCCCTGCCCGAGGAGATGGAGCGGGAAGAGCGCCTCCAGTACTTGCTGAGCAGGCCGGGGACCCATCTTTTTCACTTTGGCCCACCGAGCTACCCTGTCCCGGAAAAGGCCCGGATCCTGAAAACCATCATTTGTGAACAGTGCGGCGAGGGTGCGGCGGAGCACAAGATCAGGCTGAAGGAAGGCAAGAGGGTCTGCCTCGATTGCTTCCCCGATTATTCCCGGGGCTGGTAAGAGGAGATGGATGCCTACCGACGCTACACGGCCGCCAAGGGCCTGGTCATGTTGGCCTTAGTGGTTTCCATCGGCATCGCCTCCCTGATTGCCCTGGGCGCCGGTTCGATGAATTTAAACCCGTATGAGGTCCTTCGCGCCCTCACCGGCAAAGGGGACGATGTGGCCGATATCGTCATCTGGCAGATCCGCTTGCCGCGGATCTTGGCCGCCATCGTCGCGGGAGCGGGGCTGTCGGTCGCCGGCTGCGTAATGCAAAACAACCTTAGAAACCAGCTGGCCTCCCCGTCCACCTTAGGGATAGCCAATGCCGCGGCCTTTGGCGCCAACATGGCCATCATCGTCTTTGGCGCGGGCTCCGTCCGTAGCACGGGGGCCGATGCGGTATACATCGCTAATCCCTATTTCGTTGCCTTCTCCGCCTTCGTCTGGGCCATGGCGGCTGCCTCCATCATCTTGCTCCTCGCGCGTACCGGGGGCTTCTCCCCCGAGGCCATCGTCCTGGCCGGTGTGGCCCTTAGCTCCCTTTTTTCGGCGGGGACCATTTTGATCCAGTACTTCGCCCAGGACGTGCAAGTTGCCGCCGCGGTTTTCTGGACCTTTGGCGATTTGGGCCGGGCGGCGTGGAATGAGGTCCTCATTCTCTCCGCCATCGTCGCCTCCGGACTCATCTATTTCATGGTCCGCCGCTGGGACTACAACGCCCTGGGGAGCGGCGAAGAGACGGCCAAGAGCCTCGGCGTCAATGTGGACTGGGTCCGCTTCGGGGGGATGCTGGCCTCATCCCTCATCACCGGCGCCGCCGTGTCCTTCTTAGGGATAATCGGCTTCATCGGCCTTGTTGCCCCCCACATGATGCGGAGGATCCTCGGGGGCGATCACCGCCAGCTCATTCCGGCATCGGCCCTGGCAGGCTCGCTGCTTCTCCTTGTTTCCGACACAGCCGCCAGGACCATAATTGCCCCGGTGGTCCTTCCCGTTGGGGCCATCACCTCGTTTTTCGGTGCGCCCCTCTTTCTTTACCTACTGGCAAGGGGGTTTGAGCGGAAGTGATTCTCACAGTTGAAGGGTTAGAGTTTGCCTATCCCAGCCGTCCCGTCCTCAGGGACATCAGTCTATCCATTGCCAAAGGAGATTTCCTCGCGGTCCTGGGAACTAACGGGGCCGGCAAATCAACCCTCCTTAAGTGCATCAATCGGATCCTAAAGCCCCAGATGGGGACGGTGCTCATCGGGGGAGATGATGCCGGGACCCTCAGCCGGCGGGAGCTAGCCTGCCGCATTGGTTACGTCCCCCAGCACATCGAAAGGACCAGGACAACGGTTTTCGATGCGGTCCTCCTCGGCCGAAAACCATACATCCGCTGGGAAGCTTCGGCGGAGGATATGGAAATTGCCCGGCAGGCCCTCAGGACCCTGGGCCTTGAAGACTATGCCTTACGATACGTTGATGAGCTAAGCGGCGGGGAGAGGCAGAAGGTTGTCATCGCCAGGGCCCTAGCCCAGCGCCCCCAGCTCCTCTTGCTCGATGAGCCAACCCATAGCCTCGATCTGCGCAATCAGTTCGAGGTGGCCCGGCTCATCCAAAGGATCGTCAAGGAAGAGCACTTAGCCGCCATCGCCGCCATCCACGATTTGAATCTGGCCATGCGCTTTGCCAACAAGTTCATCCTCCTCAAGGACGGCGCCATTTTTGCCGCCGGGGGCTTCGAAGTGATGACCCAGGGGAACATTGAAAGCGTCTATTCCTTGCCCGTGGAAATCAAACAGTTCGGCGACATACCCGTCGTCATACCTGCCTAGAGGGAGTGGGTTCTGTGCTGCGAAGACACAAGACGTTGGCCGTTCTCATCTTTTGTCTGCTGCTGGGCGCTGCTTGCCAAGCTCAGGTTACGGTGACAGACATGACGGGGAGGCAGGTGGAGCTGCCCGCCCCGGCTAAACGAGTCGTCGCCATCGGCCCTGGGGCCCTTCGCCTTTGCGCTTACTTCCAAGAGCCCGAACTCATCGTCGGCATCGAGCAGATCGATAAAGATAGCAGCATCGGCAGGCCTTATCTAATCGCCAATCCCGCCTATGCGAGCCTCCCCCTCATCGGACCGGGAGGGCCGAACAACGGGCCCGATCCGGAAAAGCTCCTGTCGGTGCGGCCCGATGTAATCTTCAGCACCTACGGGTCCGACCGGGCCTTCACGGAAAATCTCCAAGGGAAAACGAACATTCCCGTCGTGGCCTTAAGCTACGGAGAAACGGGAGTCTTCGATCCTGCTGTTTATGAGTCCATCAGGATTATTGGTCAGGTCATCGGGAGGGAAAAGAAAGCGGAAGAGATCGTGGCTTACATGGAAAACTGCCGCCTAGATCTTCATGATCGGACGAAGGACATCCCCGCGTCCGACCGGCCCAAGGTCTACGTTGGGGGAGTCAACATGAAAGGCGCCCATGGCATCGAAAGCACCCAGGGCGACTACCCTTTGTTCAATGCGGTGAACGCCAGGAACGTCGTCGACGAACTCGGCCGAAGGGGCGCCCTGATGATCGACAAGGAGAAGCTCATCCAGTGGAATCCGGATATCATCTTCATCGATGAAGGTGGATTGGAACTCATCCGGCAGGATTACCAGAAAAACAAGCCCTTCTACCAGGTCCTCGGGGCCGTTAAGAAGGGCCAGATCTACGGGCAGCTGCCTTACAACTACTACACGACCAATATCGATACGGCCATCGCCAATGCCTACTATATCGGCAAAGTCCTTTATCCCGACCACTTCGCGGATATCGATCCAGTAGCTAAAGCCAACGAGATCTACGAGTTCCTCGTGGGGCAGGGGGTTTATGTCCAGATGGCCGCGGATTACGGTGGATACATGGCCCTCAACCTGGAATAGGGACCTTGCCTAGACCCGGGGCGGGCGCGCTAAGATCCAGTCCACCACCGGGTCTTGGCCCATCTTGTAGTCGAGGATGCTAGGTTCCATGAGGACATCGGGATAGAGGGACTCACCTTCTACCGAAGACTTGAAGTACTTCTTCGAGTAGGTAACGGTGAGTCCCGTATTCTTCAAGGATAATATGCCAACTTCCCCGTAATGGCTAGGTTTGCCCCCCGTAGGCTCCCCAAGGAAGGTGGCCGCCGTCGACTCCTTAAGCTGCAAGGCGTTCAGGATGGCCGAGGAGAAGGTCCTGCGGCCGATGATGACATAGAGCCTGTCTGGGTCATTGAGGCTGCTTTTTTGCATCCGGCTGATGAAGGGCTGCATCACCAAGGAGTTCCCGCCCCGGTTAAGCCGCAGATCGACGATCAGCTTATCCACCACGTTGCCTTCCAGAAAGGTGAACATCTCCTCGCAAAATTCCCGAAAGGGCCTTTCCATGTTCCCGCAGACATTGTATTGGAAGTACAACGTCCGCTCCTCGGGGAGATATTCGTACCAATAGTACAGGTTACCATGGCGACGGTAGAGGGGCAGCTTGGTCGATCCCTGCACGTATTTGACCTTATCCATCTCCACGGGTCTGAGGGCAATGACTTTTTCCCACTGCTCAGCAGCAAAACCCATATGGCACACATCACCAGCGACTATCCCCAGCCCCTGCATAATGGCGGGGATGAGCAGGTAGTCGACGGCCAAGGACTTGAAGCCAGCTTCATTTTCATGGGGAATGACATCTCTAAGCTTCCCGAGGACCTCTTCGACCGGCTGGCCGTTGATGGTCTTTAGCTCCAGGTTGACTACTTCCCCGTGTTCCTCCGCCGCCGCGACAGCATAGATCCCTTCTTTGAACCAGTAGAAAAACACAGGATAGAGGGGGCCGCTTTTCGGGTAAAGGGCTGTATGGGCATCGCCGACGGAGGCCACCAGCCGGCTGAGTTCGACGATGAGCTCAGCGTCGGTCAGTTCATCGATGTTGCCCTTGATCTCCTCGGCTTTCCGGTAGAAGCTCCCCTTATCCAGCTGGAAAAACAGGTTCTTGTGGCGTCTTGGCAGCTCTTTCACCAAGAACTCCAGGTCATAGGCCCACGCATCATGGCGGTTATCGGCCGTCTTTGGCAAGTCCCCATCGCATCCTGTCAGTAAGGCGATGATCAGGGCGATGCCGAGCAGGCGCTTCATTTCCCGAACTCCCTTCAAAGTCCTTGGGGAGGACTCTCTTTCCTAGCATGAGTGGTTATGTGTATTGAATTAACAATAGATAGTCAAAATTCCTTGGCAAAACCATGTTTTTTGCCTCCCGGAGAGGGAGTAAGGGAAAAGCACCCGGCCTTGACGGCGGGTGCTTCACAGGCGACTAGTATCCCACAAGCTCTAGGCGAAGCCCAATAGCCTACCTCCCTGATACACGATGACGGCCAGGATCCAGCCAAGGAGGAGGGTATAAGCCACCGTGACGGCCGCCCACTTGCGCGAGCCTGTTTCAGCGCGGATGGTGGCGATGGTGGCGACACAAGGAATGTAGACCAGGGACATCACCAAGAACGCATAGGCTGACAGGGGCGTCCAGTTAGCCCGGATGGCGGCGATAAGGCCCACATCGCCAGTCCCGTAGAGGACTGCTAGGGTGCCGACGATGAGCTCCTTGGCTATAGCGCCGAAGAGCAGGGCCGCGCCTGCCTGCCAGGTGCCAAAGCCCGCGGGTCTCAGTATAGGTGCAAGGAGGCTCCCGATTCTACCCACCAAGGAGTAGGGGCTGTCCGGACCGGTGCCGGGAGGCAGGTTCGACAACGCCCACACCACCACTACCGCGGTGAGGATGACTGTGCCCGCCCTGTGGATGAATTCCTTTCCCCGCTCCCAGGTTTGAATCAGCACTCCCGAAAGCCGCGGCAGGCGGTAGGGAGGCAGTTCCAAGACGAAAGAGGCCGCTTCCCCTTCCTGCAGGAAGAGGCTCAGGACTTTAGCCGCCGCGAGGGCTAGAAGGATCCCAAGGAGATACAGGCTGAAAACGACCAACCCCCGGTGGCTGCTGAAGAAGGCTGTGGCGAACAACACGTAGACGGGCAAGCGGGCTGCACATGACATGAGGGGATTAACGAGGATGGTGATTAGCCGATCCCGTCTGCTCTCGAGGGTGCGGGTGGCCAGGATCCCGGTGACATTGCAGCCGAACCCTAAGATCATAGGAATGAAAGCCTTGCCATGCAGTCCGATGGCCCGCATCAGCCGGTCGGAGAGCAGCGCAGCCCGCGCCATGTAGCCCACATCCTCCAAGAGAGAAATCATCAGGAAGAGCATGAAGATGGGCGGTGCAAACTCCAATACGGCCCCAACGCCGCCGAGGATGCCGTCCGCCACAAGACCCGTGATCAGATCCGGAAGGCCCATCCCCGTCAAAAAGTCGCCGACGGCTGAGCCGACCAGCTCGATGAGACTGCCGGCCGCCTCGGTGAGGGGTTCGCTCAAGGTGAAGGTAATTTGGAATATGGCCCAGATAACGCCGAAGAAGATGGGATAGGCAAGCCAGGGATGCAGCGCGAACCGGTCGATGACGTGGGAGCTTCTGGGAACCTCAGGCTCGGATGCCACCGACTTAGCTATTTTGGCGGCAAGCTCGTAGCGTTTTTCTGTAATCAAGTCAGCTGCCTCTTTACCGGCGGCATCCCGGATTGCCGCCAGGGCCCCAGCGAGTTCTGACTTGAGCGCGGTCATATTGCCGAATGAGTCCAGTTCCTTTAAGATGTCCGAGTCTTGCTCCAGGAGCTTAGTGGCTACCCACCGGGGGGAGCGACCCCGGCAAAACCCAGGGGTGAGGATCTCCGCAAGGCGGGCAATCCTGTCCTCAATGACGGGGCCGTAATCGATCCGAAAACCCTGGCCCCGGGGCTTGCCGACCCTGGCAAAGGCCGCCTCGATCAACGCGTCGATCCCTCTGCGCCAGACCGCCGCGGTTGGCACAACGGGGACCCCCAGGGCTGCCGAGAGCCCAGGCACATCGATCTCCAGGCCCAAATCCTCCGCTTCATCCATCATGTTAAGGGCCATGACCAGGGGGGCGTCCATTTCCAGGAGCTGAACGGTGAGATAAAGATTCCGCTCCAGGTTGGTGGCATCGACCACGTTGATGACCACGTCGGGCTCTTCCAACAGGATGAAATCCCGCGCGATGGTCTCATCGATGGCCCGTGAACTGAAAGCATAGGTTCCCGGCAAGTCGACAACCTGGGCCGTACGACCGTCCTTGATCAGGGTCCCTTCCTTTTTCTCAACGGTAACGCCGGGCCAGTTGGCAACATGCTGCCTGGCTCCAGTCATTGCGTTAAACAAGGCCGTCTTCCCTGAATTAGGGTTGCCGGCTATGGCGATAGTCGGTGTTGTTTGCATTGTCGTACTCATCATCACTCATACCTCCTGACAGGACGTCAAGTCCTGCCGTGACGCCATCGGTTTCTTCGGAGGCCCCTTCGCGGCCGGCGGACGGGCGCCTGTTTGCAGATGCCTGGACAAGGCATCACCGCAATGGATCCTGCTTCCGCTCTGCGCAGTCCAAGCCGACAGCCCCGGGCGCAAATGACCATCGGATCGCCCAGGGGAGCCGTCCGTTCGACAAATACTTCTGTGCCTGGCGTGAGCCCCATATCCATCAGCCGTCTCTTGAGGGGCCCGTGGCAATTAATGCTGAGTATAGTTCCGCGTTCGCCTGGATTAAGCTCGCCCAATGGCCTAGACTGACTGCTCATGCATCCTTTCTCCTCTCCATGAACTCGATAATGCGGTTCATCGTATCTTTGCTGACTACGTGCTCGATCTGGCACGCGTCTTTCTCTGCTATTTCTTCCTCAACCCCCAAGACCATGACCAGGAAAGCTTTGATGGTCTGGTGGCGCCTCTGCACAGCCTGGGCAAGGGCCATCCCGTTTTCCGTCAGGAAGACCGGACCGTATCTTTCCCGTTCAACGAGGCCGTGATCGGCCAATATCCCCATTGCTTGGTTCACGCTGGCCTTGGAGACCCCGAGCCTTTCCGCCACATCGGTCGTTCGCGCGCCGCCTTCATCGGCTATTTCCAGCACGGCTTCCAGGTAGTCTTCTAGGGACGGCGATACTTCCAGTCGTTCCTTGCCCAAGTCATCACCCCCAGGCGGCAAAAGTAAAGTGAACCTAACTTCTTCTATGGGAATCTTACTGCTTTTGGTTGGACATGTCAAGGCGGTTGGTCAAGATTTGTTTAGCTGGCCAAACATTTTTTGCTGCTTGAGATTCATGGATCCCATTACGGGAAGATCTCTGGGAGGGAAGCCCTCAGGGCAAAGAAAGTCCCCGGTTTGGGCGACCTGAGCAGTTCATCATCGTCGATTCGGAAACAAGCGGCTATGGGGCCTTTCCTAATGAAGGGGCCGGAGCTGGCACCAAGGCAGCCTTGTTCACCGCGGACCGCCTTTAACCGCGCCGGTGGTGGCTGTCTCCGAAAGAGGGCAAAGACCTAGAAGGCCTCGTCATCGTTGATGTCCCTGCTGGTCATTAGCGGCAAGGGGGAACGGGCAAGACCTCTGTCGCGGGGTCTTTTGCGGCCCTGGCGAAGGACAAGGCTGTGATGTGGATGACTTCGACTTGCGTCTACTTCTCGCGCCTTAGGTGCAAGAGTCCCATGATTTCTAAGGTTCCAAGGAAGCTGTCATCCAACAGGATCGCTGCACCGGCTGCGAGGGGTGCATCCGTCTGCCGGTTCGATGTTCTTACCATGGTTGATGGGCATGCTAACGTCCATCCGATTGCTTGTGGAGGCTGCGGCGTCTGCGACCACGTCTGTCCCGAGGATGCCATCGTCATGGAAGATGTTACCTCCGGAGACCGGTACATGTCCAAGACAACATACAGACCCATGGTCCATGCCAAGCTGGGCACAAATACGTCATCATCGATGGACCCCCGGGGTCGGCCGTCTAGAGGTTTCCGCCAATGCCTAGGTGCCTTGATCGTCACGGAACCGACTGCCTCTGGGATCCGCGACCTGGAAAGGGTCCTCGCCCTGGCGGACCACTTCGGCGTCAAGACGGCGGTGGTGCAAAGCTGTAGCTCCGGGTAGGCCCCTGGTGGCCTACGATCCTGACGGCGGCCATGCAAGGGATGCGGACCGAACATTGCCGAGCAGTTGGATGCTCCTTGAAAGCAGCATATCAGACCGCAGTGCACCACTCGATGACGAAGCCCGCCATGATTTTTGCGCCCAGGATCAGATCGTCGACCGCGACCGCTTCGTTGATGCTATGACAGTCCCGGGGCTCCCCTGGTCCGAAGAGGATGGTGGGCATACGGCCGTACCTGACGTAGTAGGGCATGTCCGTTCCCGCCGGGAAGCCTTGGATGAGGGGCTCACGCCCGGCAACCCCCCGGAAATGGTCAGCCAGTGTGACTACTAGGGGATGGCTCGTCGGGATCTCGGCGCCTTCCTTGTTGAGGCCGAGCCACTCTACCTCAGGCTCGTGCTCCCGCAGCCAGGGGTCCATCCGGGCTGCTTGGGCGATGAACTCCTCCAGCTCCCGGCGGGCGTCTTGGTACTCCTCCTGGGGATGGTAGCCCATGAGGCCCTCCATGATGCACTTTTCCGGCACCTTGCTGGGGAACTCTTCCGCGGAAATGCGGCCGATCACCAAGGGCAGGAAAATGGGGAAATCCTTAAACAGCTCCGTTCGCCACTGCTCCTGCCGCCACTCCTCCAACTTGTCCATGCATTCCATCAGCCAAATGGCCTTCTTCAAGGCGCTGACCCCTTTGTGGGACTCGACGGGGTGGGCTCCCCGGCCCTTGACGGTGATCCGGAACGTCTGCCCGCCCCGGCTGCCGGGGCAAATAATCAGATTAGTTGGCTCGAGGATCACGACCCCATCCGCGGTATAACCCCGCAGCACCGCGCTCAGGCTCCCCCCGCCGCCCCATTCTTCATCGACGACGCTATGGATGGATAAATCCCCCCCCAGGTCGATGCCCAGCTCCCGGAAGGCCTTGGCCAGGAAGAGGGCGATGGCCAAGCCAGCTTTACAATCAGCCGCCCCCCGGCCGTGGATCTTGCCATCGATGATCGCGCCGTCCCAGGGACCGGCAGGCCAGAGGTGATGGGGCCCTTCCGCCACCACGTCCGCGTGGGCATTGAGGATGAGGGATCGTCCTTCGCCCTTGCCCTTGATGATGCCCACCACGTTGGGCCGGCCATCGTAGCGGACTCCCCGTTGAAAATAGGCGGGGTGGCTTTCCAGCTCCTCATGGTCCGGCTCCCAAAGGTCGACCTGGTCGCAATAGGGGCGCAGGGTCTCCTCGACGAAGGCCTGACACTCCCCTTCACCTTCGGTCACCACACTCGGAATCCGCACCAAAGCCTGGAGGAGACTGACCAGTTCATCCCGATTAGCATCGATGTATTCCTGGATTCGTCCCATCGGCATAAGGCGCCCTCCTTTCAAGCAACTAGTGTCGCCCAGACCTTCGACAAAGAGGGAATCGTTTCCTTTCTTCAAAGTTTTACGAGCATCGGCAACTAAGGCTTTCCCCGGGCGAAGGGGAGGTATACAATCAAGGGAGTAGACTATTACGGAAGGGAAGGTTGCCAAGTGACTGAGCAAGGAGAGCCCTCTAGTCATCCGTTCAACTTCCAGGTCCCCCGAGGACCCCTGAACAATATCAAGCACGTGATCGCTGTGATGAGCGGCAAGGGCGGTGTCGGCAAGTCCTCTGTCACCGGGCTGCTCGCCGCATCCTTTGCCAGGGCGGGGTACAAGGTGGGCATCCTCGATGCCGACATCACCGGACCCAGCATCCCGAAGATGTTTGGCGTCCGGGAGCGGGCAACGGCCGGTGAACATGGTCTTTACCCGGTAAAAAGCAAAACCCTCGGGATTCCCATCATGTCCATCAACCTGCTGCTGGAGCGGGAAGAAGACCCGGTGATCTGGCGAGGGCCCATCATCGCCGGCGTGGTCAAGCAGTTTTGGGGGGATGTGGTTTGGGGAGAGCTTGACTACCTCTTCGTGGATCTTCCCCCGGGGACGGGGGATGCCCCTTTGACCGTCATGCAATCCCTGCCCCTCGATGGCATCGTCGTCGTCTCCTCGCCCCAGGACCTGGCGGTCATGGTGGTCAAGAAGGCGGTCAAGATGGCCGCGATGCTGGGGATCCCCATCCTCGGGCTGGTGGAGAACATGAGCTACGCGGTGTGTCCCCACTGTCAAGAGAAGCTTGAGCTTTTTGGCCGGAGCCAAGGGGGAGCGGTGGCCGATGCCCTCCAGATCCCCTTGCTGGCCTCACTCCCTATCGATCCGGCCCTGGCGGCCTTGTGCGATGAAGGGCGCATCGAGGAATATGAACTTAAGGAGACCGGGTTGGTGGAGGCCGTTAGGGCGAGGATAAAACAAAAATGAAGGGGGCCAAATGGCCCCCTTCATCGCTTTTCTTACCGCTCATCCCACTTGGGGAAGGGGAAGACGGCATCCCTGGTTGCAAACTCGTCAGGATAGACGGTCCAGAAGTCCTCCTCCTGGATCTGGCAGATGATGTACTGGGCATACATATTCTGCCCGGTCTCGGGGTTGAACTTGATGCCCTCCCACGGGGACAGGCAGTACTTGCCAGGAATGTCGGTCTCGAGGAGAGCCTGGCGGATAGCCTCCGGATCGGTGGACCCAGCCCGGTTGATGGCGTCAGCCAAGGCGATGGGCGCGTGGAAGGACCGGACCGCGTCGGCTAGCATCTCCTGGCCGAACTTCTCCTTAAAGCGCTTCATGACCTCGGTGATCACCGGCTTCTTGGCAGCCTGGTCCTTACAGAAGCCCTGGCGCAGGAAGAGGAAGTTGCCGTCGGCGCCGACGGAAGCCAGGTAGTCCGGCTCGCCGGGGGCCGCGCTGTTGTGCCAGACGGTCGGAGCAAACCGCATGGTCTTGAAGGTCTTGGTGAACAGGATCTGGTCGGAGATGTAGGCGTTCATCATGATCACATCGGGCTTGGCGGCCATGAGCCTGGTGACTTCGCTGTTGAGGCTGGTGGCGCCGGTGGTGTAGGCGATGCGCTCAACTACCTCGAAGCCGAATTCCTTGGCCAGGTTTTCCTGGGCCCTGGCAAGTTGAGTACCAAACTCGGTGTTCTCGTGGACGATGGCGATGCGGCGCAGGCTCACGCCGTACTGCTTCTCCAGCTCCACCAAGTGCTCAAACTGCTGCCTGGCGTAGAGGCCGTCGTGGGGGTCGGTGCGGAAGAACCACTTGAAGCCCCGCTCGGTCAGTTCGGGGGAGGAAGAGTCGCCGTTGACGTAGGGGATGCCGTAGCGCTCCGCCACCTGGCTGGCAGTCTTCGTCACTGAACTCTGGTAGCAGCCAACCAACGCGACGACGCCTTCGGAGGTGATGAGCCGCTCCGCCTCGCTCATGCCGGTCTTCGGATCCCCGGCGCTGTCGGCGAAGATGACCTCGATCTTAGCTCCTCCCAGGTTGGGAAGCCCCTCGGTATCAGCGAAAATGAAATCGAAATCGTGCTTGTTGTTGATGATGTCGATGGCCATCAACACACCGTTTCGCAGCATCTGTCCCGTGCCGGCCATCGGACCGGAAAGGGGATAGATAGCACCGATCTTGATCACGTTCTCAGCCAGGGCCAGTCCGCTTAGGGCCAGGATGAGGGTGAGGATGCCGACTAGAACGATACCCTTTCTCATCTACAGAACCTCCTATCGAAAGTATTCTCTTATTGTCACAATCCGACCGGGTTTCCTTGAGGAAGTCACCTCCTCCCAGATGGTGAACTTATTGGGGCAAGCTGGCTTTCTCCGGCAGGGGAGCCGCAGCTGCCCAGAATCGGACTACTGGGTGTTTTGCACAATCATGCCGTGGAGGTGCAACTTAAAGTAATAGGACTAGGATTGACACTGTTTTTTCTATTAGCTATTCGCTTTGTGAATTCCTGCTTTGATTTCATCATATCTACCGGCGGGCAGCAAAAAAGACCGCCCGGGGTCTTGCTCCAGGCGGTCTTCAATGGCTGTGCGATTTACATGCCAAGGTAGGCTTTGCGGATGACGTCGCTTTCCAAAAGCTCCTGGGCCTTGCCTTCGGTGACCATGCGGCCGTTCTGGAGGACGTAGGCCCGGTCGGAAAGCTCCAGGGCGTTGTAGACGTTTTGCTCAACGAGGAGGATGGTCAGCCCCTCTTCGTCCCGCAGGCGCTCGATGACTTCGAAGACCTGGGTGACGAGCTTGGGCATGAGTCCCAAGGAAGGCTCATCGAGCATCAAGAGCTTGGGCTTGCTCATCAAGCCCCGGCCGATGGCCAGCATCTGCTGCTCTCCACCCGAAAGGGTTTCGGACTTTTGTCCCTTCCGCTCCCAGAGCCTGGGGAAGAGTTTGTAGACCCGGTCCAAGCGTTTTTCGATCTCTTCATTGGACGTTTCCAAATAGGCCCCAAGGAGCAGATTCTCGTGGACAGACAGCTTGCCGAAGACATGGCGTCCCTCGGGAATGAGGGCGATCCCGCGGCCTACCCGCTCATAAGGCGGCAGAACATCGATCCGCTCGCCGAGGAAGCTGATCTCCCCCCGGTCCACCTGCAAGATCCCGGCGATGGTCCGCATGATGGTCGTCTTGCCGGCGCCGTTGGAGCCGACGATGGAGACGATCTCTTTCTCCCCCACCCGGAAGCTGGCATCGTGGACGGCGGGTACGCCATCGTAACTAACTTGAATGTTCTTTACGGTGAGCATGACGTCCCTCCCCTAAGTAGGCCTGAATGACCCTCTCGTCCTGAACGATCTCCGAGGGCGGCCCCTCGGCGATCAAGCGCCCGGCATCGAGCACCACGATCCGGTCGGCAATGGGCATGATGGCCTCCATGACGTGTTCAATGATGAACAAGGTGGTGCCTTGGGCTTGGATGGTCTTGACCAATTCAACGGCCTCCTGGACCTCCGTCGGCGTAAGGCCGGCCATGGCCTCATCCAGGATTAACAGTTCCGGCTCGGCCCCTAGAGCCCGGGCGATCTCCAAGCGCTTGCGGTCGGGAATGGTAAGTTCACTGCCCATCCGGTTGCGCTTCGACCACAGGCCTGTGAGGCGCAGGATCTCCATCGCCTTCTCCCGGGCCTGATGGGTCTGGGGATAACGGACGAAAGCCCCGACCATCACATTCTCCAACACCGTCATATCCCGCAGGGGCTGGGTGATCTGGAAGGTCCGCACAAGTCCCCGGTGACATATCTCATGGGGCTTGAGCCCGGTGATATTCTCACCCTTGAACAATACCGTACCTTCCGTGGGGCGGAGAAAACCGCTGATGCAATTGAACAGGGTTGTCTTGCCCGCGCCGTTAGGTCCAATGAGCCCGAGGATTTCCCCAGGATAGATGTCAAAGGTCACATCATGATTGGCCAAGAGCCCCCCGAACCGCATCGTCAGACCCTGTACCTGCAGTAATGGTTGTGTCAACATCGTCTCCCCCTTCCCCTTCGATAGTCCGCTCCCGCTGAAAGAAGCCCAGGATGCCCGTCGGCCGGACAAGGGCGATGACCATGATGATGACGCCGTAAATGATCAGGTCGATGCCTCGGCCGGCGCCGCCAAGGGCCGCCCGTGCGTACTGGGAGATGGGCATCAAGATGGCAGCTCCGAGCACCGGTCCCCAAATAGTGCCTGCTCCACCGACCGCGGCCACCATGACGATTTCAATGCTGAGGGCGTGGTGGGTGACGCTTTCCGGGTCGATGTAAAGGACGTACTGGGCGTAGAAAGTGCCGGCAATTGCCGTGAAAAACGCACTCAACATCGCCGCGATGATCCGCTGGCGGACGGTGTTGATCCCCAGGGCGCTGGCCACTTGCTCGCTGTCCCGAATGGCCCGGAAGTAATAGCCCGTTCGGGACCTTTCAATGTAGTAGCAGACGAGGATGGCGATCCCGAGCAAGCTGAAGATGATGATGTGGTAGGGTATCTTGTCCTTAAACTGCATGAACCGCCACGTATCGGGCATCAAGGGCAGCGGGATGCCGATGGCACCTTCCACGTAATCCCAGTTGGTCATCAGGATCTGGAAGGTCCTGGCGAAGGCCTGGGAGGCGATGGTGAAGTAGGGACCTCGCAGCCGCGAAGTCGGATAGGCTACTCCTGCCGCCACGATGGCCGCCAGGATGCCGCCGCAGAGCATGCCGATCCAGGGCGAAACCCCCGCTTTGACGAGCATCATTGTGGACGTGTAAGCTCCGATGCCGAAAAAAGCGCTTTGTCCAAAGGAGTATAAGCCGGTATACCCTCCCATGATGTTCCAAGCGACTCCCAACAGTCCATACAACCCGACCATAATCAGGACATGTCGGTAAAAGGGCGCTTTGGAAAACAGGGGGGCGATAACGACTGCTCCCACATACAGTAGCACCGTTACCACGGTTTTCCTAGAAATCTTAGGCAACGTAGCACAACCCCCTATCAAGTGCAACCAAGCCTACCACCCGAACAAGCCTGTGGCCGGTCGCAGAATGATCACCACCATGTAGGTCATGAACACGATCGCGTACTTCACCGCCGGACTGATAAAGAATCCTCCCAGGGACTCGATGATCCCGATGAGGATCCCGGCGACGAAGGATCCTTCGACGCTGCCGAAGCCTCCCAGGGCGACGGTGGCGAAGGCGATCATGCTGAAAAAGGTCCCTACATAGGGGAAGATGTAGTAGAAGGTGGCCAGCAGCACCCCTGCCGCTCCGACGCAGGATATGCCCAATCCGAAGGTGATGGCGTAGATGTTGTCGATGTTGATGCCGACTAATCGGGCGCCCTCCGAGTCGATGGAGGTTGCCTGGATGGCCCTCCCTGTCCTGGTGAAGCGAATCAAATAGTAGGCAAAGGCGAACACGAGGATAGATCCGACGGAGGCGATAAGTTCCGGGACCCCCAAGTAGACCCCAAAAATCGACAGATCGCCCGTGGTCGAGGTCAAGTGCCGCTCCGCCAGCCGGTAGTTGGGCGTCCACAGGAACATGGCCATGTTGGCCATGAAAACGCTGAGACCAAAAGTGGTCAAGATTTGACTGATCCTGGTGCCGTTGAGGATGCGCTTAATCAGTCCCTTATAGATCCCAACTCCCACGAGGAACAGGACGGGGATGATGATAAAGATCGCTATCAACGGATCCAATCGGAACAGCACGGAGAACCAGTAAGCAAGGAACATCCCGAGCATCAGGAATTCCCCGTGGGCGAAGTTGACGACGTCCATAACCCCGTAGATGAGGGACAGGCCTAGTGCGATGAGGGAGTAGACAAACCCCATCAACAGGCCCGACATCAGGGCTTGAACAAGACCCACGTTCACCAGCAATCATCTCCCTTCTGACAAAAATCGACGACAGAGTCATAAAATGGAAAGGAGGGGCGACCAGGCCCCTCCTGCTGGTTTAGCGGTCATCCCAGCTTGGGAATGGGAACACAGGCTCCCTAGTTGCGAACTCGCTGGGGAAGACGGTGTAGAAGTCCTGGTCCTGAATCTGGCAGATGATGTACTGGCTGTGGATGTTCTGGCCGGTCTCAGGATCGAACTTGATCCCTTCCCATGGGGACAGGCAGTAATCGCCGGGAATATCGGTCTCGAGCAGAGCCTGCCGAATTGCCTCTGGATCGGTGGAGCCAGCCCGATTGATGGCATCGGCCAGGACGATCGGCGCATGGAATGACCGGACTGCATCGGCGAGCATCTCCTGACCGAACTTGTTCCGGAACTCTTCGAGGATCTGGCCGATGACCGGCTTGTTGACCACTTGGTCGGCACAGAAGCCCTGGCGCAGGAACAGATAATTGCCATCGTCGCCGACGGACTTGAGGAAGTCGGGCTCCCCAGGGGCGGCGGTGTTGTGCCACACCTTGGGGGCGAACCGCATGGTCTTGAAGGTCTTGGTGAACAAGATCTGGTCGGAGATGTAGGCAGCCATCAAGACTACGTCTGGTTTCGAAGCCATTAGCCTGGTCACTTCGCTGTTCAGGCTGGTGGCACCGGTGGTGTAGGCCAGCTTCTCAACGACCTGGAAGCCATACTCCTTGGCGAGGGCCTCCTGGGCCCGAGCTACCTGGGAGCCGAACTCGGTGTTTTCGTACACGATGGCGAGGCGGCGCAGGCTCTCGCCCGTCTGTTTTTCCAGTTCGATGAGGTGTTCGAACTGCTGACGTGCATAAAGACCATCGTGGGGATCGGTGCGGAAGAACCACTTGAAGTTCCGCTCCGTCAGCTGCGGCGAGGAAGAGTCGCCATTGACGAAGGGGATGCCGTAGCGCTCCGCCACTTGGCTTGCGGTCTTGGTGACGGAACTCTGGTAGCATCCGATGAGGGCGACTACTCCTTCGGAGGTGATGAGCCGTTCTGCTTCGCTCATGCCGGTTTTTGGATCGCCGGCGCTATCGGCCCAGATAATCTCGATCTTAGCTCCGCCGAGGTTGGGCAGACCTTCTGTATCGGCGAAGAGGAAATCGAAATCATACTTGTTGTTGATGATGTCGACGGCCATTTCCACGCCGTCTTTTAGCATTTGCGCTGTACCAGCCATTGGTCCGGTGAATGGGTAGATGGCACCGATCTTAATTACGTTCTCTGCGAATGCCATTCCACCGAGGGCGAGTACTAAGGCAAGTGTGCAAACGACAACAATTCCCTTTTTCACTGTGCAACCCCCTGTTGAGATGAGTTTTGCGATGATGCGGCGTAATGAGCAGCGACGCTTACCAGCATACCTCCTCTCAAAACAAATTTGCGACAATGCTGGGAGAGGATGCATGTCCCTCCCTGTGAGCATTGAAGGATGCCTCTGGGGGCATCCTGGAATGAGCAGAGCGTAAATTGTCTAAGGATGGACGTCCAGAAACAGAAAGCTACACTCCGCTCCATCCTTGATCTCTAATTCGCTCCCCCCTCCTCAGATTCCTCCTAAGAAGTCTGGGCTCCACCAATGGCAAAAAGATCAAAAGGAGGGACGGCAGGTTTCGCCGTCCCTCCAGCGCTGCAATACTTTTTGTCTCTTGCCACTCCCTACATTCCCAGGTAGGCCTTCCTAATGACGTCGCTTTCCAAAAGCTCCTGGGCCTTGCCTTCGGTGACCATGCGGCCGTTCTGGAGGACGTAGGCCCGGTCGGAAAGCTCCAGGGCGTTGTAGACGTTTTGCTCAACGAGGAGGATGGTCAGCCCCTCTTCGTCCCGCAGGCGCTCGATGACTTCGAAAACCTGGGTGACCAGCTTGGGCATGAGTCCCAAAGAAGGCTCATCGAGCATCAAGAGCTTAGGCTTGCTCATCAAGCCCCGGCCGATAGCCAGCATCTGCTGTTCTCCTCCCGAAAGGGTTTCGGACTTTTGTCCCTTGCGCTCCCAGAGCCTGGGGAAGAGCCTGTAGACCCGGTCCAAGCGTTTTTCGATCTCTTCGTTGGACATTTCCAGGTAGGCCCCAAGGAGCAGGTTCTCGTGGACGGACAGCTTGCCGAAAATGTGGCGGCCTTCGGGAATGAGGGCGAGCCCCCGAGATACCCGTTCGTAAGAAGGCATCCCGTCGATCCGCTCGCCAAGGAAGGTGATCTCCCCCTGGTCTACCGGCAAGATGCCGGCGATGGTCCGCATGATGGTGGTCTTGCCGGCGCCGTTAGAGCCGACGATGGAGACGATCTCTTTTTCTCCCACCCGGAAGCTGGCGTCGTGGACCGCGGGTACGCCATCGTAACTAACTTGTATGTTCTTTACGCTTAACATGACGGCCCTCCCCTAAATAGGCCTCAATGACCCTCTCGTTGTGCACAATCTCCGAGGGCGGCCCTTCCGCAATCAAGCGCCCTGCATCGAGCACCACGATCCTGTCGGCAATGGGCATGATGGCCTCCATAACGTGCTCGATGATGAATAAGGTGATGCCCTGGGCTTGGATGGTTTTGACCAGTTCAACGGCCTCGTGAATCTCGGCGGGATTGAGTCCAGCCATGGCCTCATCGAGGATGAGCAGGTCCGGCTCTGTTCCCAAGGCCCGGGCGATCTCCAGTCTTTTCCGGTCGGGAATAGTCAGTTCACTACCTTTTTGATGCCGCTTCGCCCACATCCCCGTCATCTTCAAAATCTCAATGGCCTTGGCGCGGGCTTGACTCGTCAGGGGATAGCGACAAAAGGTCCCGACCATGACGTTTTCCAGGACGGTCATATCCCGCAGGGGCTGGGTGATCTGGAAGGTCCGGGCTAGTCCCCGATGACATATCTGATGGGGCTTGAGTCCGGTGATGTTCTCACCCTTGAACAAGACGGTCCCTGCCGTGGGGCGGAGAAAGCCGCTGATGCAATTGAACAGGGTTGTCTTGCCTGCACCGTTGGGCCCGATGAGTCCGACGATTTCCCCGGGATAGATGTCAAAGGTCACATCATTGTTGGCCAAGAGACCCCCGAACCGCATCGTCAGCCCCTGTATCTGCAGTAACGGTTGTGCCAATGTCGTCTCCTCCTTCCCCTTCGATAGTCCGCTCCCGCTGGAAGAAGCCCAAAATGCCCGTCGGCCGGACGAGGGCGATGACCATGATGATGACGCCGTAAATGATGAGGTCGATGCCTCGACCGGCGCCGCCAAGGGCCGCCCGCGCGTACTGGGAGATGGGCATCAAGATGGCAGCTCCGAGCACTGGTCCCCAAATGGTGCCGGCACCGCCGACCGCGGCCACCATGACGATCTCAACGCTGAGCGCGTGGTGGGTGACGCTTTCTGGGTCGATGTAAAGGACGTATTGGGAATAGAAAGTGCCGGCGATGGCGGTGAAAAAGGCACTCAGCATGGTGGCGATGATGCGCTGGCGGACGGTGTTGATCCCCAGGGCGCTGGCCACTTGCTCGCTGTCCCGAATGGCCCGGAAGTAATAGCCCGTTCGGGACCTTTCAATGTAGTAGCAGACGAGGATGGCGATCCCGAGCAAGCTGAAGATGATGATGTGGTAGGGTATCTTGTCCTTAAACTGCATGAACCGCCACGTATCGGGCATCAAGGGCAGCGGGATGCCGATGGCACCTTCCACGTAATCCCAGTTGGTCATCAGGATCTGGAAGGTCCTGGCGAAGGCCTGGGAGGCGATGGTGAAGTAGGGACCTCGCAGCCGCGAAGTCGGATAGGCCATCCCTGCCGCCACGATGGCCGCCAGTATGCCGCCGCAGAGCATGCCGATCCAGGGCGAGAATCCCCCCTTGACGAGCATCATTGTGGACGTGTAGGCTCCGATGCCGAAGAATGCACTTTGTCCAAAGGAGTATAAGCCGGTATACCCCCCCATGATGTTCCAAGCAACCCCCAACAGTCCGTACATCCCGACCATGATCAGGACGTGGCGATAGAAGGGCGCCTTGGAAAACAAGGGGGTGATGGCCACTACTCCCACATACAGTAGCACTATCATAATGGTTTTTCGCGAAATCTTAGGCAACGCAGTACAGCCCCCTATCAAGTGCAACCGAGCCTACCATCCGAACAAGCCTGTGGCCGGTCGCAGAATGATCACCACCATGTAGGTCATGAACACGATCGCGTACTTCACCGCCGGACTGATAAAGAATCCTCCCAGGGACTCGATGATCCCGATGAGGATCCCGGCGACGAAGGATCCTTCGACGCTGCCGAAGCCTCCCAGGGCGACGGTGGCGAAGGCGATCATGCTGAAAAAGGTCCCTACATAGGGGAAGATGTAGTAGAAGGTGGCCAGCAGCACCCCTGCCGCTCCGACGCAGGATATGCCCAATCCGAAGGTGATGGCGTAGATGTTGTCGATGTTGATGCCGACTAATCGGGCGCCCTCCGAGTCGATGGAGGTTGCCTGGATGGCCCTCCCTGTCCTGGTGAAGCGAATCAAATAGTAGGCAAAGGCGAAGACAAGGATGGAGCCGACGGATGCGATGACTTCCGGGATGCCCACATGCACGCCGAAAACCGGCAAATCCCCCGTAGTCCAGGTCAGGAACCGCTCCGCCAGGCGGTAGTTGGGCGTCCACAGGAACATGGCCATGTTGGCCATGAAAACGCTTAAACCAAAAGTGGTCAGGATCTGACTGATCCTGGTGCCGCCGATGATGCGCTTAATGAGCCCTTTGTAGACCCCGACACCCACCACGAACAGAATGGGAATAATAAAAACGATAGAAATCAAAGGGTCCAATCGGAACAGCACGGAAAACCAATAGGCGAGGAACATCCCCAGCATCAGGAATTCCCCATGGGCGAAGTTGACTACGTCCATAACCCCGTAAATCAAGGACAGGCCTAGTGCGATGAGAGAGTAGACAAACCCCATCAGCAGGCCTGACATCAACGCTTGCATAAGACCGATGTTCACCTGGAACCATCTCCCCTTTCAGCATTACCAGCGAAATGATATTAGGGGCGGCAATGCCCCCAAAGCACTCGTCTCAGGCCGGGCATGGGAACGCGGGCTCCTAAGCGGCGTACTCGGGAAGAATGCTTAAAACCCATATGATATGTATTGCTGGGTGTTTCGCTGGTCCGGATATGACTCGACCCTTTGCCGAGAGTATGGATCGCCTAACGGCCTCCAGCCCGGTCCCTTTGCAGAAAGGCTTCACCCCCTTCAGGTGGCAGCGGCGTTCAGTGGGGTGAAAGAGGGGTGCAATCGGTAGAAGATGCCACTAGGATCATCACCGGATGCAGGTTGCAAAAATGTCGGATCTGTTCGCTTGCTGTGTTTATTCGCTTTTTATTGGCCTGATTCCTGCGTTGAACTGAAAGGTGTGGGAAATATACTGAAGTAGAACATTGGATAAGATAATGTTGAGGAGCAATGAATGAAAAAGTGAGGGGACGGCGGCGCCGTCCCCGGGGTTCTCGCACATTTATTGCATAGCTTCCATAGCAGCGTTCTGACCGGCTATGCGGCCAAACACTATGGCCATCGCGACGTAATTGCCGCTCATGTAGTTGGCTCCATGGCCGGCTCCAGCTACTTCCCCGGCCGCGTAGAGTCCAGGTATGGGCCGCCCATCGGTGCTGAGGACCTCGGCCTGCTCATTGATGCGCACTCCACCGAGGGTAAACATCAGATTTGGCCCAATTTCAATGCCGTAGAATGGCGGGACCGCAATCGGATGAGCAATGCTTCTGTTGAACTCGGGATCCTCGCCCCGTTCAATGTATGAATTGTAATTCTTCACCGTCTCGAGGAATTGCTTCTTATCGATGCCCAGGATGTCAGCCAACTCCTCTAAGGTGGCGGCCTCCTGAACTAAGTTGTTCTCTTCAAAGTCCCTCAGGACATCGTCTCGACTCCACCCGATCACCAGGGGCGTGGTTGTGTCCTGGATGAATTGTCGCATCACATCATCGAAGATGAGGAACATCCGCCCATCGGTCTGTTCAGCCAGGCTGTCCATGATATTGGCGAAGGTATTCGGAAATTCGGTTACAAAGCGGCGGCCCTCTCGGTTAACATAGATCGATCCATGGGGGGTCGCGATGTAACCCCGGACATAGACTTCTCTCCCGTCGGGCAGTCTTGCCCCTGTGGGGTAGAGCTTGACATACTGCATGTTTTCCAGACTTGCCCCAGCTTTTAGGGCCATCTTGAAGCCGTCGCCGTAGGCATAAGCAAAACCTGCCGACATGGGATCCATGGCCATTACTTCGGGGGCATAAGCCGTGAGCAGCTCATCACTAGCTCCATACCCACCGGTAGCCAAGATGACGTTGCGGCCAAGGATGTTGATCATCTTTCCGTCCCTTGTTTCGGCTTGTACGCCAATGACTCGTCCGTCGGTAGCCTGAATAAGCTCCCGGCCCCTTGTCTGCATGAGGATTGTCACGCCGGCCTTCTCGGCGGCATCTTGCAGCGCCTTGATGATGGCCGCTCCTGTTCCTTCACTTGGATAGGACCTGACTGTTCGCTGTAATGTATGTTCGGGAAAATCTGGATAGAAACGAAAGTCGCACCCTAGGTCAGCCAACCAGTCAATAGCGGCACCGGCATTCTCGGCGGTAATCCGGGCAAGCTTCGTATCATTCTTATACTTGCCCTCGCGGAGCATGTCGGCAAAGTGAATGTCGGCACTATCACTTAAGATGCCATGCTGTTTTTGGAAACGGTGACCAGCGCCGCTCATTGCACCGCCGGAAACTAGAACGCTGCCCCCCAGGAAGGGCAATTGTTCAAGCAGCACAACCTTCGCACCCAGACTAGCAGCTTCCACCGCGGCTGCAAGTCCGGCTCCGCCGCCGCCTACAACTACGACGTCCCATTGTTCTCCCGTTGCTCCTGCCATTGTTGAGAACAACATTAGAAACACTGCAACCCAACATAGTATGCGTGCCAAATCCTTCGCCTCCTGTCTCTTGCAGTTGCTGTTGCATGCAGTTGCCATGCTTGCTGAGTCTTCGCTAAGCTCTCAACGACCAACAGTTCAAACGTGACTTTGTCGTCGTGTCCTCTTGCACGTTCTCCGTCAACTGCCCATCCGCTCTTTTCACAGAGGTCTTCGCTGACACTAGGAGTACAGGTCCACAA
>ERZ773359.2549-NODE-2549-length-22804-cov-64.457339_pt1 | contig 22804 bp, 20 predicted proteins | sample MGYA00374955_ERZ773359 | MGnify/ENA primary metagenome ERZ773359 (study PRJEB29098, sample SAMN04486028) | biogas fermenter metagenome | study: EMG produced TPA metagenomics assembly of the Biogas fermentation microbial communities from Germany - Plant 4 DNA1...
ATGAATATGGCTATTAAGTTGGGTATTATTTTAAAGGCAGTTTTTAACCCTTCAAGGGCTCCTTCAGTAAAGGCATCATATATGTCTACATTCTTTAAATAGCCGTGAACTACAATTATAATAACTAAAAGGGGTACTATGCCCAGGGAGATTATATCTAGCATTTTCTTCTCCTTTCAAATATTTTACCTATTATTATGGCTACAATTGTAGACAAAGTAGTTGCTAATAGAGTAATTCCTATAATATCTGTAGGGGCTTTTGAACCATAGTCATGCCTTAGCTTAATGACTGTAAGGGGAACCAGCTGCAGGGAGGACATGTTTATTATCAAAAACATGGCCATGGCATTGGTGGCTCTGCCCTTGTGGGCATTTAAACTGTCCAGCTCCCTTATGGCCTTGAGCCCAAAGGCTGTGGCACCATTTCCTACTCCAAACATGTTAGCTATGAAATTCATTAGCATCCATCTTTCCGCCGGATGGTTTGCTGGCACCTCGGGGAAAATAAATCTGACTAAGGGCCTAAAGACCTTTGATATGGCCCTTATTAAGCCAGATTTTTCAGCAATGTTCATAATGCCCAGCCAAAAGGCCATTACTCCCATAAGGCTTATGCCAAAGGTGACCCCTTCTGTAGCCTGATCTATGATTATATTGTTTATATCCCCTAAATTTCCAGTAAGGGCTCCATATAGGATGCCAATGAATACTAATAAGAACCAGATAGTATTTATCATAAAAAAACCCCTTTCATAGAAATATATGAAAGGGGTTGGCAATTTATGAGCTGGTTAGTGGACGGACTTCTCCTGTCTCCACCTTGACCTCCTTGCCCTGGTTAAAGGAATATATAAAGCTTTCCTTTACTTCCTTCTCTTTAATTTTCTCTAAAGCTTCCTTATATATTTCAATCTGCTTCCTGTATTTATCTGCCAGCTCCTCTATATTATCTGATGATATGAAATCAGTCTTATAGTCCAGGAGGATAAGGTGGTCATCTTCCTCAAAATAGCAGTCTATTATTCCCTGTATAAGTATCTTTTCATCTATATTTTCAATACCTTCTATTACTTGATCCGCCCTCTTATGAAGAACAAAGGGTACTTCCCTGTGGACTGCTGGGGATGCCAGCATTCTTTCACCTATAGGGCTTTCAAAGAAGGCCCTGATCTTTTTCACATCTACCACCTGGGCTTCTTCCCGGCTTATGAAGCCTTTTGCTACCATATCCTCTATTTGCTCTAATATAGCTTCCTCTGTATCCACCTTATCCAGGTCTATATGCTGCATAACGAAATGTACTATGGTACCTACTTCTGCTCCTGTGAAAGTTTTTGCCCTATCTGACAGCTTTGGAAGCTTCAGCATGGAAGGTATCTTTATATTTAGCCTGTCTATATCCTGCCTTGAAAAGTCCCTTATATCTGTTACCCCAATTTTTGAAGGTATTTTGCTTCCTTCTTCATATTTATAATTCCAGTCAAGCCTGTCCCTAACCAGATGAGCAAATTCAGAAGCTTCATCTCTTTTAAAATTTATAAGCCTGTCCATATATTCATTCTGGGAAACTTTTTCGCTATCAGCCCTAATATCAAGCTCTGTTCTCTTTAATACCTCTATAGTCCACGTTGGATTTTCTGTATTTTTAAATATATTTTCATTTATTGTTAATCCATATAAGTTTCTTAACTTTTCACCATCTCCATGTATGTATAAGGAGCTGCATATCCAATCAAGGAAGTTTTTACCACTTACCAGATTATAAAATTTTGGTCCCGTAGACCACCTGCCACATTCTTTTTCTATGTCATCTACTGTACCTACCAGAATAAGCTTATCCATTGCTCTTGTAAAGGCTACATACAGTATTCTCATTTCTTCACTTAAAGTCTCCAGTCTAATCTTATCTCTTATAGATATCCTGGGAAGAGAATCACAATAGGCTCTGTTTTCAACATCTACAAATCTGGGACCCAGACCAAAGTCCTTATGGAGTACAATGGCATCCTTTGTATCTTCAAGATTAAATCCCTTGCCAAGGCCTCCCACTATTACTATGGGGAACTCCAGGCCCTTACTATTGTGGATACTCATTATCCTTACAACATTGTCCTTTTCTCCAAGGGTTTTAGCTGTGCCCATGTCCACACCTATTTCCTGCAGCCTGTCTACAAATCTAACAAATCCAAACAGGCCTTCCTGTGACATATTTTCAAATTTCTTTGCCCTTTCAACCAGTATCCTCATATTTGCCTGCCTCTTATTGCCACCAGGCATTGCACCTACATAATAATAGTAGCCAGTTTCAATTAATAGCTTCCAGATAAATTCATCAAGCTTAAGATACCTGGCTTCATTAGCCCAATAGCTTATTTTTTCCATAAAATCCTTAAGCTTTTTCTGTAAATCATCATCCTTTTCTTCCATATACCTGTTTACAGCATCAAAGTAGCTTCCCTTTTTACCTGCCAAACGAATTCTTGCCAGCTCATCCATGGTAAAGCCTCCAATGGGAGACCTCATGGTACTTATTAAGGACCTGTCCCGCCTTCTATTGTCTATAACCCTTAACAGGTCCATAAAAATCATTATTTCCACTGAATCAAAATATCCACTTTTATCGTCTAAGTATGCCGGGATACCATTTTTAATAAAGGTGTCCATATAGACAGAAGCCCAGTCCCTAACAGTTCTTAGTAAAACTACAATATCCCTATATTCTATTTTTTTATACTCCCCTGTTTTAGGATTGTAGGTTTTCCTTCCTATCAGGTCCTTTATTCTATTGGCTACAAAGGCTGCCTCCAGCTCCATCTTTTCCAAGCTATCAAAATCATCTTCCATCTCTTCATTTTGGTTTTCCTCTTTATCTTCATTCAAGGACAATATATTCAGTTCAATGGTAGGATCGTCTATTTTCTCATATTCTGCCCCTTTGTATAAGTAAGCCCTTTCATCATAATCAATTTCCCCAAAGGCCTTGGACATTATATTTTTAAATATAAAGTTTACCCCTTCAATTATTTCATCTCTACTCCTGAAGTTCTTGGCTAAATCTATTCTTCTATTGAGACTATTCTCTTCTGTACTATAGTTTTCATATTTTTCAACAAATAGGGAAGGGTCAGCAAGCCTGAATCTGTATATGCTTTGCTTCACATCCCCTACAAGAAATAGATTGGCATCCTTTTTAATTTTCTTTATTATGGTTTCCTGAACCAGGTTAATGTCCTGATATTCGTCTACAAATATATAGTCATACCTATTTGATATATATTTTCTTATACCTTCATCTTCCAATACTTGAAGGGCATAGTGCTCAAGGTCATTGTAGTCCAGAATACCCCTTTCCCTTTTCCTTTGGGAAAATGCCTCTGAAAAGGAGGCTACAAGTTCATGTAAATACTTCATCATGGGATACAGCTTCCTTACTTCTGCTACATATTCATCAATATCTTTACCAAATATATCTTTCTTAATATGATCAATTATTTTCTTATACTTATTCCTTAAATCTTTTACCTTATCCTGTAATTTTTCATCTACACCATCTTTCTTACCAGTTCTAGCAAGACTCTTATATTCTATCCCTTTTATTTCCTCATTAAATAAATCCAGATCTTCAAGGGCTGCCATAAGTTTTTCTATATTATCTGTATCTGCCTTTAAGGCCTCAATGTACTTTGCTGGCCCATTTTCCATATTGGCTATTTTTAGGGCATCATTTACATAATCCTTAGCCTTTAACAGTTCAATCTTTATATAGTCCTTTAGGCCAACTATCCAACTGCTCTTCTTAAACCTGTCCACATCAGTATCAAATTCCTCCACCTTTTCCTTCAGCCAGTCCAGGGGATGGGGCCTACTTTGTATAAAATCATATATATTTAAAATAAGCCTTTCTAAATTCCTGTCTTCTCTGTTGTCTCCAAAGCCTTCAACCAATTGAACAAAATCCTTATCAAGCTTTCTGTACTCCTCCTCCAGTACTTCTTCAATGGCCTCCTGTTTTAGTATTTGAACTTCTCCTTCGTCACCTATCCTAAAGTCAGGATCCAGGCCTAGATAGTAAAAGTTTTCCCTGATAATTTTCAGGCAAAAGGAATGCAGGGTGGATATGGACGCCCTATTTAGCAGCATTAGCTGTTTTCTAAAATATGCTTCCTTTTCCTTCCCTTCTTCTATACCCTTGTTTATGGCTTGTGATATCCTTTCCTTCATCTCGCCGGCTGCTGCTTCGGTAAAGGTGACAACCAGCATCCTATCTATGTCTATCATGTCCTCTACTAAAAACTTTATTATCCTTTCCACCATGACAGTAGTTTTCCCGGAGCCTGCAGCCGCTGAAACCAGGAGGTTGCTTCCCCTTGCATTTATAGCCTCTTTTTGTTCATTAGTCCACTTTGTCACTCTGTTCACCTCCATAGCTTTCCTTTAATTTCTTCAGTACTTCTTCATCTTTAAGTTTCCTTATGTTCTTGAAGGTATTTCCCTCAAACCACATATCAAACTGGCATATTGCATGGTTGTCACAGTAGCGGCAGCTTACAGACCCATCGTACTTATAAGGCTCCAGGCTGATATTTCCATTTAATATGTCACTTACCTTTTCCTTAATAAGCTCCTTTACATGCCTTATCAGGTATTTCAGGTCTTCCTCTTCTATAACTGAAGAACCATCACGAAAGCTTCCAGCCTTAGTGATATTTACAGGTATAAAGGGAGACCATTTTCCCTTCTCAGTGATCATATCCATTGCCTTAGCTATATCTATATCCTTAACCAGCCTTCCCTTTAATTTAAGTGTACTCATAAGGGTTCTTTCCATATCCCCAGCATTGTTTTTGTTTATAGGTATTTTGGGATCATCTATCTTAAAATAGAATATTCCTGCAGGATATAGGTCTTTCTTTGCCAGAATTTCCTTATTGGCCAAGAGGGCATCAAGATAAACAATAAGCTGTATTTCAAAGCCATGGTATACATCAGATAATTTAAAGTCTGCATTACCAGTTTTATAGTCTATAACCCTGACATAGGCTTTATCTCCATCTTCATACAAGTCAACCCTGTCAATTTTGCCCCTAATCTTAACCTGCCCTTCAGGCAGATCTATGCTTATTGGGGAAAGGCCACTATCTGGATTATCATCAAATTCCACCTCAAACCTATCTGGCCTGAATTTGCCAGCCTTAATTTGTTCCACCATTATCCATGCAGCCCTTTTACCTATCCTTCTAAGCTTATTTGTCATATATTTATATCTATGGGTACTGGATAAAACTTCCGGCTTAAAGGCTGGCAGTATCTGGTCCAATATCTCATCCGCCAAATCACCACATTTATCCTTATCAAGGTCCTCCCACTTGATTCCTTCATTATGGATCTTCTTTCCAAATTCTTCAATTACCTTATGCAGTATGGTTCCTACATCATATCTTTCCAATCTGTTAGTTAATCTGTCTTCAGGCCTTAATCCATATTCTATAAAATAGCCAAAGGGGCATCTGACATATTGCTGTATCCTGGATATGCTAATTTTATCAGCTGGATTATACAATTCCTTTACATACTCCCTTGCTATGTTTTCAGGCTTGTTGTTGTAGAAAAAACTATCTGCTATGGCTATTAAATTTTCCTTCCACTTATGGCTATTATAGTACCAGTCGTAAACATCCCACCATATATCCTGTATGGAGCCTATATCCAGATCCTTCCTTATATTTTTCAAAAGGTGTTTAAAGGTAGGTAGGGGTCTTTGTATATACCTTATTTCATTTTCTATGGAATCACTATAGTCCTCCTTTATTTCAAGCTTACTGTAAAGCCTTTTTATTCTATGGATTATAATAGATGGGTTAAGGGCGTCACCCTCATCATCAGTCAGGGCATAGCTTATCCACAAATAATCATTTGGCTTTGACAAGGTGGAATATATTAAAAGCCTTTCATTAAGAAAGATTGTATGATTGTCTGGCCCTACTGTTAAGCCCATATTCTTCATTGTAATCTTTTCAGCATCCAAAAAAATTCCCTCATTCTTTTGAGAGGATGGCAGTATCCCATCATTTGCTCCAATCAGGAAAAGGGCTTTTACATTGTAATTGCCAAGCCTGTCCAAGCCGCCTACAAATACCTGATCAACTACTGGAGGAATTATGCTTATTTGCTGATCCATAAAAGTATTTTCAATAAGCCTTAGATATGAGGATATGGTTACCCTTTCATCCCCAAGTATCTCCACTATTTGTTCCATGGTTTCTATAAATATATTCCAAACCTGTATATTTTCGCTGGCATAGTCAAAATGTCCCCTATCCTTTAAATCCTGAATCCACCTGTTGATCCTATCCTCTGTTTCCATTTCTTCTAAAAATTCAAATAAGGATGCTGTTAGGTCTAAAATTGTATTTTGCCCCTTTACCTTTTCTTTAAAATTTATAAAGGGTTTAATAAATTTCTGCCTAATTTTATTTATATAATCTAATTTTTCATCCTCATATTCAAAATCCTTAAACCAAAGGTCCCCCTGTATGCCATACCTTAATACATAGTTTTCTAAAATTTCATATTGGTCCTCGTTGATGCCTGTGAAACCAGTCTTAATGAATTTAAAAACATCCTCATATTTGAAATTGTTGCTCAATATGCTTAGGGCAGATAAAACAAGCTTTATAATGGGACTGGTCATTATATTTCTTTTATCATCCATAAAGTAGGGAATATTGTACTCCTCAAATACCCTCTTTATGGTAAAGTTATAGCTACTCATTGAATTGGTCACAAGGGCAATATCCTTCCATCTGTATCCCTTATCCCTTACCAGGGATATTATTTTACAGGCTACATTCTCCAGTTCGCTGTATCTATTTGAAGCAGCAAAAATGTCTATATTATGAACCTCATCTTCATATGCCTTATGGGGATAAGAAAATATTTGCCTTTCAAGATTTGATATATCAGAAGTTTTATAACCTATTTCCCCATCAATTATAATTTCCTCATCCTGCCCCTTATTTTTCCTTACTATTTCCTTTAATGCTTTTAGGGTATTTTCAACAGGCTGAAAAAGTTCCTTATCCCTTCCATCTTTATCCATGGTTAAGGCAATAGTTGTAGCAAGAGACTTTTCCATTAGCTTTTCTATTAATCTAAATTCCTGGGCTGAAAACTGGAAGAAGTTATCTATCCAAATATAGCTGTTTTGCAGGTAATCTGTCTCATCCAGCATATCTATGAGCTGGTTTATCCTGTCTTCTTCATCCATATATTTATCCCTTATGTATTCCTGGTATTTTTGGTAGATGAAGGCAATGTCTTTAAGCTTACTTTTTAATAAGCCCTCCTCCATGGAAGAAAGCTTTTCTTCCAGCATTTTATAAGTTATATCATTTCTTTTTAGTTCTGAAATTAAATAGGAAAAATTTGAAATAAAGCCCTTATAGTCGGAGCTTTTATGATACAGAGAAAGGTCCTTGGAATACTTGTTGAATAGCTTCATAAGTATCATGGTCTTGCCAGTATTGCTTATGAAGTTTTTATTAGGGCCTCCAAGTTGGCTGAATACCCTATAGGCCAGCCTGCTAAAGCTTAGAACTTCAACCTTCATCAAGCCTTCAAGATCCATACTTGTTATAAAATCTATTTCTGCCTGATAGGTAAACTGATCTGGTACTATAAGTATAAGCTTGTCTCCTTCATCCCTTTCAAGCTTTTCCTTTATTTCATTGAAGATCCTGGTAGTTTTCCCGGAACCAGCTCTTCCCAGTAAGTATCTTACTTGCATGAAATCAACTCCCAATAAAGATATTAGCCTTGATATCCTTCTATATTATCTATTCTAGCATATGAATTTTTCTCCTGCTAATTTTATATATTTTATAAGATATAAAAATATTTTATAAGATATAAAAAGGGTGGCCAATGACCACCTCTATTTTGCCCCTTTAGTTAGCCTTGTTTCAAGCTCACGCTTTTCAACTTTTTGGCCTGTTTGTTTACTTTTTCTTCAGATATATTTAGCTTCTCATAGGCAAGTTTATATCCGTCATATAGGGCTTTATGCTTTCATCCATTGAAGACAAGAGAGCCGTCCCTTGTCTTATTTTTCATCATATACATTAAAAAATGGCGTCTTCTTCTTAATAAGGAAGCCCTTTTCAACCATATCCTCCAGTTTTTCCTCAAAGGTGTCCAAAGTATAGGTAATTCCTGCTTCTTTTTCTATTTCCCTTATTACATTTAAAAAGTCGTCCCCATTTATAGGCAGCTTGTCTCTTATAAGGTCCATGAATTTGTTTTCATTCTCTTCAAATTTTCCCTTTAGTTCATCAAAGGGGTTTTCTGTATGGGGGCTGGATGTGTGGGCTGCCCTTATGCGTGCAAATATGGTTCTTCCCAAGGCTGATTCAGATATAAATACATCTCCCGTTCTTAAATAGGGAAGTCTCCTTGCCTCTTCCATGGTAATATCTGTCTCTTCCTTGATGGTGGCTATGTCTGAACTTCTTACAGTTCTAAATATGAACTTAGTATTTAATTGGGCAGTTATGGTTTCATCAAGCAGCGTAGGCCTTTGGGTGGCTAGTATTAAAAATACTCCATATTTTCTTCCTTCCTGGGATATTTCCTTTAAAATTGCCTTGGAGGGGCATTCAAAGGCCTTGGGTGCAAAGTTGTGGGCCTCATCTGTAACCACTACAAAGGGTGGGAAGTAGTCACTGGCTTCGTTCCTATATTGGGCATCCTTGTATTCCCTTCTCTTATGGTACAGGTTGTTGATTAAATAGGTACTAAATACCTGCAGTATCCTGGTACTTCCCTGAACTACTATTAGTTTGCCATTGTGGAGGCCATTTTCTATTTCCCTAATATCCTTGCTAAATATGCCTTCATTGCTAAGGCGATTTAATCTCCATATAATTCCCCTTACAGAACTGTAGGGACAGCTTTTATCATAGTTTAAATAAAGCTCCAGCCTTTCCTGCCAGCCCTGGCGTTCCAGGTCTGTTTTACTTTCTTCTATTCTTCTTCTAATTTTATCAACAGAACCTTCTTCCTGGGCTTCAGCCAGCATCTTTAGCCTGTTGAAAAAGCTGGTGTATGAGTCCCTCTTCTTGTACAATATATCTACAACATTGTTCATGGCATCTGTTAAGGCACCAGAGGCATCTAAAAGATTTTTTAAATCCTGAACAGATAAATCCTCAAACTTTACCCCAACATGGGTACCTACCTGCAGACACTTGAATTTGCCAGCATAGTCCAGCCTCTCTTCCCCGGGCAAATAGTCTGCCGTTTGTGAAAAATCCATTTCATAGTGGGGATCCAGTACAACGGTGGGAATGTTTAAATTCATCAGCTCCTCCAGGATAACCCTGAGGCCAAAGGATTTGCCGGAGCCGGAACCTCCAAATATTCCTATATGGGGATACTGGTGCATGGTCTTTATGTTGAATATATAGGGTATTTCCTTCTGCCTTTCAAGGCGTCCATCTTCAAAGGTATATAAAAGATTCTTATATTCCTCATCCATAGTCTCTGCCATATGGTCTGTATTTCTAATAACTCCCAGTACTAATCCCTCCTCCGGGGAGCATCTTACCATTAAATCCCTTACTTCATGAAAGGCTGGAATCCTTACATCAGAGCCTGCCTCTACAGGATAGAGGGCTTCATTTAAAAGTCTCACCTTGGCTATATATATGGTATCCTCTTCAATATCATATCCTATAGCCCTAAGGGATTCTAATACGGCACTGTCAGCCAGCTCTCCATGTAAATTCATGGGTATGTATTTGTTGTAGGCATTAGCTTCTACTACCTCTCCTATTAGATCCCCCTGATAAGAATCTTCTATTATCAAAAATTCATTTATCCTAAAGTTTCTATCCTTAGTGGCCACATATACTTCCTGCTGGCTAGTTATACCTACTACCTTCATACAGATACCTCCTAGATTGTTCTTTTATCTCTTTCAGATATAAAAAGCATTTCCAATAGCCGCCTGTCTAAATAGGATTCTAAAAGGCTTCTTATCATATTGTCTGGTATTTTAACCTCACTGTCCACTATGTCTATCCATAGGGGAACCCCTCTGCCATTCTTAGGTGTCAGTGTAAATATAAGCCTTACCATTTCCTCTAAATGGGCCTTTTGGCTTTCCAATATGTCTACAGCAATAACAGTAGGGGAAAGGGAACTTCTTAAAAAGGTAGATTCAATACCTGCTAATTCCTTCTTGGTTTCAATATCAATAAAGATTGCCTCCCCATAGTCCAAGGTTCCATATAGTAGTTCCCTGTCGTGGAATTTATGGCCTATTGATATAATCTTTTCCTCCTTAAGCTTTTGTCCAATTATACAAGTCTTTATGTCTTTAGTAACTCCTACAAGAATTATGCCCCTTTCTTCACATTCACTTTTTAGCTCCATCCACTTTTCCTTAGAAGCTATATCATACCTAATAATTGAACCATCCATTATTACCGCATAGGGATTAAAGCTTCTTATACCTTCAAGGGCAGCTTCCACTTCTATATCAGCAAGATTTTTATCGCTTCTCATTTTTTCTTCCCTGCTATCTTCCAGCATATTAGAACTTTCCTCTAATTGGAGGGGGGTGTATATTTTAGTCTTAAATACGGGCTTGTCTTTATGCAGGGTAGACCTGGCCAAGCCTTGATATATTTCTATAAAGTGGGGATAGGCACCTCCCAGCCTGTTCTTTGAACCGTCTACCCCCAATATACCTCCTAATTCGACATATTTTTTAAGTTCCCTTGTGGTCATTTTTTCCAGTTTTTTGATTTTTCCTATATAATTATTGATAAATTTTCTTAACAACTTTTTGTCCATAGACAGTACTTCCCTATATTTATTCAAAAGGGTATCATTTATATGTTTAATTTCTCCCCTTAACTCCTCATTTAAACTAAACATTTAATCACCTCATGTGATAAATTTTACACAAGCCTTGTAATTTTCATAACATTTATATTGACTGATTTTGGTATTTATGGTATTCTTTATTGTAGAAAAAGGTCGATTATTATATTATATATACTAGGAGGAATGGAAAAGATGAAGTCAACAGGTATAGTAAGGAAAGTGGACAGATTAGGCAGAGTTGTTATTCCAATAGAACTAAGAAGAAATCTAGAAATTGAGGAAAAAGATGCTCTGGAAATATTCATAGACGGTGAACAAATAGTTTTAAAGAAGTATTCTCCTGCTTGTATTTTCTGTGGGCAAGCCAAGGATGTAGTTAGTTTTAAAAATAAAAATATCTGTCCTGCCTGTCTTAAAGAAATTGAAGGCATAGGCAAATAGTAAACACCCGTCTCCTAGGCGGGTTTTGCTAATTATATATCTAAACTTTCCTTATAAACTTTATTTTTAGGCATATTTCTTTCTTCTGCCACCCTCCTTACTGCATCCTTCTTTGACATGCCTTCTTCTATATATTTTTTTAAATGCTCCTTTACACTTATATCTTTATAGGGATCTTCATCTGGAGCTGCACCACCTTCTAAAACTATGACAAATTCACCTTTAGGCCCTGTATCTTTAAACCAGTCAATGGCTTCAGACACGGTACCCCTAAAGGTTTCTTCGTGTATTTTGGTAAGCTCCCTTGATATGGATATGTTTCTATTGCCAAGTATGGTTAATATATCCTGCAAAAGGGCCTCCATCCTATGGGGCGCTTCGTATAAAATAATAGTCCTTTCTTCCCCTTTTAATCTTTCTAATTCCTTTATTCTATCCCTGTTCTTTGATGGTAAAAAACCTTCAAATACAAATTTATCTGTTTTTAGTCCTGAAAGTACCAGGGCCAATGTAAAGGCTGTTGCTCCTGGTAAGGCTATTATATCTATATTTTCCTCTATACAAAGCTTTATTATATCTTCTCCTGGATCAGATATACCCGGCATTCCTGCATCTGTAACAAGGGCAATTTTGGCACCCTCTTTAAGTTTCTCCACTAGTATTTGACCCTTTGTTTTTTTATTGTGCTCATGATAAGATGTCAGGGGCTTTTTTATATTGTAATGATTGAGTAGTTTCAAGGTTCGCCTTGTGTCCTCTGCTGCAACTAGATCCACTTCCTCCAGTACTTTTAGGGTTCTTAAGGTTATATCTTCAAGGTTGCCTATTGGGGTAGGGCATATGTAAAGAAGGCCTTTTTCCATATTAATTCTCCTTTTTAATGACTTGCTGTGATTTATTTTTATTATATCAACTCATAGTATTATTGACAAACTATATGAATAATATTTTAATCAAATTTTCCATAGTGGAGCCTTTTCTTTGAGTGAAAACTCATTCTTAATAAATATATTTTTATAATTATATATTAGGCATATAGGTAAAGAACGGCTCTTCTCATTCCAAATTTGAGAAATATCACGGCTCGTAAAACCGATTTGCCAATTCCCTTACGGGACCCTGACGGGACAGTGGCAAATCTTATGGTTTTACTTCGCCGGATATTTCAATCAAATTTTCCATAGTCGAGCCTTTTCTTTACCTATAGGCTTCTTAATAACAAAATATATACTCTTTAATAACAAACATACTTACCTGACTTCATAAATCCTATAACAAAATGGCTCATTTATAAAAAGAGACCCTGAAATGGGTCTCTTCTTTGTATCACCTATTCTGGTTGAGGTGCGTCTACTGGGCATACATTTGCGCATGCGCCGCAATCGATGCATGTATCTGGGTCTATTACATATATATCCCCTTCACTAATAGCATCTACAGGGCATTCAGCTTGACATGCACCACAAGCAATGCAATCATCAGTAATTTTATATGCCAATTATTTCACCCCCCAAAGCTTGTCCCTGGTTCCTTTTAATTTTATCAAATAATCTATAATATTTAAAGATTAAATTGAAATATTGTTAATTAATTAATCCTCCATACCTTCCAGTTCTTCATCATACTCATCTTCTACCATAGATTCATATTTACAGTCCTTTTCCTCAGTAACTATCACTTCATCAACCCTATAATTTATTACCTCTTCTGTATCATCTTCTTTCCTAACCCTTACCTTTAGCATTTGGGCCAGGGTAAAGGTCTCTTCAACAATTCCTCTTCCATAAGGTGTTAGTACTATGGTTCCTACACTGGGCATATCCTTTAAAAGCTCCTCATAGGTCTTGTGTTCAAATTTTAAACAGCACATCAGTCTTCCACAAAGACCTGATATTTTAGCAGGATTTAGGGATAAGCTTTGGTCTTTGGCCATTTTAATAGATACTGGTTCAAATTCTCCTAAAAATCTATGGCAGCAGGTAACATTACCACAGGGGCCCAACCCCCCTATCATCTTTGCTTCGTCCCTTACTCCTATTTGCCTTAGCTCTATCCTTGTCCTAAAAATGGCAGCCAAGTCCTTTACTAATTCTCTAAAATCTACCCGTCCTTCTGCTGTAAAGTAAAATATTACTTTATTGTTATCAAAGGTATATTCAACATCTATTAGCTTCATTGATAGGCCATGTTCTGCTATTTTTTCTTCACAGATGGTAAAAGCCTTTTTAGCCTTTTCCTTGTTTTCTTCATGTATTAAGTAATCTTCTTCATTTGCTACCCGTAGAACCTTTTTTAGGGGAGAGATTATTTCATCTTCTTCTACTTCCTTTGGCCCTACTACTACATGGCCAAATTCTACGCCTCTAACTGTTTCTACAATAACATGGTCATCCTTTTTTATATCCAAATCATCAGGATCAAAATAATATATCTTTCCTGCCTTTTTAAATCTTACACCTACTACTGTTACCATATTTATTAAACCTCCTGCATATTTAAAAGCATAGTCTCTACTGCTAGCTGAAAATTCACATTTTGTTCAATAAGCCTTTTAGTATCCATTACATTATCTATTATATCATTAATCTTTTCTGTGTCTAAAAAAGTTTCATTAAATAGCAATTGAATTTTATCCCTATTTAATATAAGATTTGGATTTTCTGTTTCCTTATAAATTAATAAATCCCTAAACCAATATAGTATAATGTCCATTATTTCCTCTATTTGATCCTTATTTTCAACAAAAAAATCTATGGAACTAAATATATTTAGTCTGTCACCTTTTACCACGCTGTGAATATGATTAATAGTATTATCACGTAAATCAAAAAATTCCTGTGACTGTGAAAGATCTATTGATTTACCTATACTTCCCTTTGTAAAATGAGCAATAAAACTAGCTTCTTCCTTATCCTTGCTATATTTGTCCACCAGTAGCTCCACTATTTTCCCATTTTCTACAGGATTAAACTTTATAATCTGGGTCCTTGAAACTATAGTAGGTATAAGATTTTTCATATTGGAAGTTATAAGGATTATATTAACATAGGATGGAGGTTCCTCCAAAGTTTTCAGGAGGGCATTTTGAGCCTCCATCCCCATTTTATGGCAATCATCTATTATTACTATTTTTCTCTTACTTTCTAAGGGTGAAATGCTCATAGATTTAATTAATTTATCTATGATTTCCTTTTTAATCAAGCCCTTTTCCGGCTCTATGAATTCCAAATCAGGATGATTAAAGCTATCAAACTTTAGGCAAGAATTGCAAGAGTTGCAGGGTTCTGTAGCAGATTTTTTACATAAAAGGGTTTTTGCAAAGGTTAAAGCTACCAGCTTTTTTCCTATGGCTTCTTCTCCTACAAATAGATAAGAATGAAATATATTATCCTTTTCTATAGCCCTTTGTAAAACCTTTATGGTTTTTTCATGTCCGTAAATATCTGAAAAGTTCATTATTATCACCTAGATTCTTTTGAAGCTGTCCATATCCAATATGAACAGATTTGCTCCCCCTACAGTAATCTCATCCTGGCCATTCATTACCTTCTTATCCTTACACTCCTCCTCTATTAATCTAATTACATCGTCAACCTTCTCATCCTCTACACCTATTAGAAGAGTAGTATTGCCGGATCTTAAGAAGCCACCGGTAGAAGATAATTTTGTGGTCCTATATTTGTTCTTTGTAAGGCTTTTTATTATTTTAGATGTAAACTCATTTTCAATTATGGCAATTATAAGTTTCATCTTTTTTCCTCCCATCTAGAGTCTTATATGCCTTTCTACATTTAAGATGAAGATAGTAGCGCCTCCCACTTTTACCTCTAATGGATAGGGTATATATGAATCACCTGGCATGGTAACTGTTAGCAGTGGAGTAGTTATATCCCTGGTTTTGCAATTTGCTTCAATAATATTTAAAACATGTTCTACCTTCTCATCCTCAACCCCTATTAAAAGAGTGGTATTGCCAGATTTTAAAAAACCACCGGTAGATGCCAGTTTTGTTACACCATATTCATGTTCTGTAAGATCATCTAGTAAACTTGGTACGTCCTGGTCCTGGACTATGGCGATTATAAGTTTCATTACTTTTCCTCCCTTTAAGAAATTCCTCAATACAATATATGCTTTGGTTTAAAACCTCTTTTTTAGTCTTGGTAGCATCTATTATTTTCACATTGTTTGAGTATTTCTTTAGAATTTCTAGGTATCCAAGGTAAACCTTCCTGTGAAAATCAATTCCTTCGCTTTCCAGCCTATCTCCTCCCCTCTTTCTTGTTTTTCTTTGCAGGGTAGTTTCTGGATCTATATGATAAAATAATGTTAAATCAGGCCTTATTCCTTTAATGGCAAAGTCATTAATCATCCTTACCTCTTCTATGCCAAGTCCCCTACCAACCCCTTGGTAAGCCAGGCTTGACAGGATGAATCTATCGCATAAAACTACTTTTCCAGCCTTAATGGCAGGTAATATTTTTTCCCTTACATGTTGTCCCCTACTGGCTGCATATAAAAGGGCTTCTGTTTCAGGAAACATGCTCCTGTTTCTATTGTCTAATAAAATCTTTCTAATGGCTTCTCCTATAGGTGTTCCACCTGGTTCTCTGGTTATTAATACATCCATACCCTTCTTCTTAAAATATTCTTCTAAACCTTTAATCATGGTGCTTTTACCTGAGCCATCTGGTCCTTCCAATGCTATAAATAAACCTTTCAATTAAAGTCATTCCTTCCTATTTTACTACTTCTATCTTTTCTTTATTATAGCTTATAAGTCCTATAATTTCTATACCAATCTGATTTGCAAACTCTATATATTCTACCAATTCCGGAGATATAAGCTCCCCTGGACATAGTAGCGGAACTCCAGGAGGATAAGGTATGACAAAAGATGCAGATATTCTGCCTATACTTTCTCTTAAATTTACCACTTCTTTAGGGGAATAATAGGCTTCATACAGGCAAATACTTGCTTTGGCTTTAGGAAGATCAAAATCCATAGCTTTATGCCCCTTTTCAGGCCTCCTCCTGGCTAAATCCTCCAGGGCCTTTTTTAGATAATCAAAATCCTCTTCATCATTCATCACACTTGATAGGGCTAAGGCATAATAATAATCCGACATTTCCAGGTATATTCCATAGTCCTCCATGAGGGCCTTCATTACTTGGGTACCTGTCATATTTTCAATACCAAATAGTATTTTTGTTGCATCCTTGTATTTAATAGTCCTATCTTCTTCATCCCCTGTAAAAACATATACTCCATCTATGGCCTTTAATTTTTCTGTTAATTCTTCTGCCTTTTCTATAATTTTATCTAGCCTATATTTGCCCTCATCTTCCATATAGGCCCTGGCTATTTCTAAAGACAGCATAAATATATAAGAGGGGCTGGTAGTTTGATACAAGGAAGACATGCGTTTTAGTTTTTCAATATTTACCCTGGAAGTGCCTACGTGAATCATGGATGTTTGGGTAAAACTTGGCAGGGTCTTGTGTATACTTTGAACACATATATCTGCACCTGCTTCCAGGGAGGATACAGGCAGTTTATCTGAAAAGGTAAAGTGACTACCATGGGCTTCATCTACTAATAGTATTTTATCATATTTATGGACTATTTCTGCTATTTTCTCTATATCTGAACATAGTCCAAAATAATTGGGGTGGCTTATTACTACTGCTGAAATATTTGGGTTCTCCTTTAATTTTAGTTCTACATCTAAAGGATTTATTCCTGTATACAGATGATATTTTTCATTATAGTTTGCATATATATAATCTATATTTAATCTATTTAAAATGGCAGCATTATATATGGATTTATGGGACTGTCTTTGTATAAGAATTGTATCCCCCGGATTTGTAACAGCTCCTAAGGCTATGTAGATACCGGCTGTGGTTCCATTTACAGAATATATGGTTTTTTTGGCTCCAAAGGCCTTGGCAGCAAGCTCCTGGCTTTCCTTAATAATACCTGTAGGGTTGTGGAGATTGTCCAATCCGTCCAGTTCCGTTGTATCCATATAGGGAATGTAATCAGCCCAGTTAATAAGGGTACTTTTACCCTTGTGACCTGGCATGTGAAAGGACACCCTTTCCCTTTTTCTTATTTTGTTTAATTCATCTAAGATAGGTGTTTTCATTCAATCATCCCCCTTTTTGTTCCTAAAAAATTACAACCCTGTAATCCTATTTTACAGGGTCTAATATGGTTTTTTCATATATATAGTTTTTTACTATTCTTTTGACCTTTTCCTTATAATAATCATAATTTTCACTTAGTACAGAGATGGTAGCTATTTGATTAAAGCAATCATTACATACCTTTGCCCCTAGTAGTTCAATACCCTTTTCTTTTTCCATCTGGCATAAATCACAAAACACAAAATCAGCTCCTTGTAAACTTTTCACTAGATTATTGCCACACTTAATACATTTTATTCAAAAAATAATTATTTAGTGCTTGACAGGGAAAATTGTTATAAATTTAGTAAATAATGTTTAGTTCTTTGCCACACTTTGTACATCTATTATTATCTATTCCTACAACTATTCCTCTTATGTCCCTACTAATCAGCCTATTGGAACATTTGGGGCAATAGGTATTGTTGTCAATCCCTGCCACATTGCCAATATACACATAGTTTAAATGGGTCGCAGCTATTTCCTTGGCCTTTACAAGGACATCATAGGATGTTTCTGGCAAATCCATCTTATAGGCCGGGTAGTACTTGGTTAAATGAAGGGGAATATCCTTATCTATACCGGCAAGCCAGCTTGCCAGCTCTTCTATTTCCTCTTCGGTACTATTTAAGCCTTCAACTATCAAATTGGTTACTTCAACATGGGTATGCTTTGAAGCTATTTCTATGGTTTTCATAACAGGTTCAAGACGTCCCTTGCATATTTTTTTATAATAGTCTTCCTTGATAGATTTTAAATCTATATTCATGGCATCTATCAAGGGAAGTAATTCCTTTAAAGGTTCAGGGTTTATATAGCCATTGGTAATCAGGACATTAGCCAGTCCATTCTCCTTCACCAATTTACATAGATGATATACATATTCATAGGAAATGGTAGGTTCATTGTAGGTGTAGGCAATTCCAATGGAACCCTTATATCTACTAAGTTTTAGAATATCCTCATCTTCCATTTCTGTCATCCAGGGCTTTCCATGGGCAATTTCCCAGTTTTGACAAAAATCACACTTTAAATTGCAGCCAAAACTCCCTATGGATAAAATACTTGAGCCAGGATAGAAATGGTATAAGGGCTTTTTTTCTATGGGATCAAAGGCAAAGGATGTAATCTTTCCATAATTAATGGAAGTAAGGGTACCCTGTATATTTTTCCTTACTCTGCAAACCCCTAGGCCTCCATCATTAATGGTACAGTTGTGAGGGCATAGTTTACACTGTACCTTATTGCCCTCCTTTTTTTCATAATACATTGCTTCCATACATATTAACCCCCTAAATATGCCTTTCAACTTCAAAGCGTTCTAGTTTGTATTTTTCAAATTCCATTATTCCTGCTTTTTGAAGTGCTATCTTTACTTGTTCCTCCGGGGTGTCCACCCCTTCTATATTAGGCAGTAGCAGTCCTTTTCTAAATCCTTTTGAAACTATAACACCATACTTATATGGATCTAATTCTTCTATTGATGATATGGGCTCCGGTTCCTTTAATACATCCACAGAGTACTCAAGACTAGATAGTTCATCTTCTGTCACGGGAGGAAACCTTGGATCTCTTGTTCCAGCACTTATGGCATTTTCTATAATTTCTTCTGCCAAATTTTCTTTAGTTGGCCCTATAGTGCCTATGCAGCCTCTCAAAATGCCATGTTTCTTTATGGTTACAAAGGCACCGGCTCTTGTATTTACAAGCTCCCTGCTTAAATCCTTTGGTAGCTCCATTTTTCTATTGTACCTTATATAATGCTCCAGGCTTTCCCTTGCTAATTTCACATATTCATCCTCTAATACTTCAAATTTTGCATTACAATAGCCTACTCCAAAGGGGCCTTCATAGGATAAAACCTTTGATTCTATTTCGTATCCATCCAGGCTACCTGCAAGTACCATTAAGGATCTGAGACCACATTCCCCAGCCTGCTCGCTTAAGTTTAAATCAAAATCTACAATATCCTGCAGCCTATTTTCTTCTATTAGCTCTACTATTTTCCTGTCAAATATTTCTCCATAGGGAGAATAAGCATAGGGTCCCTCCTTAGAAAGCCTATGGGACATATCTCCACTGGCAATTATAACTGCTTCTTCCTCTGATTCAAGAACTGCTTCCTTAATTACCCTGCCAAATTCATGTAGCTTCTTAGGTGGAAGTAGTCCATAGGTAATATGGACCAGGGAAAAGTCCTTATATTCTTCTGTTACAAAGTAAAGTGGAACTAAGGTGCCATGGTCCAGTTCCAAGCTAATATTATAATATTTGGCAAAGTCCTGGTCTATTTTAGCCATAGGTATATCCTTATTGTTACATTTTTCTATTATTTTATCTACCAGGCTTAAGTTATTATTAAATTGGTACCTTAAACTTCTATTGCCAAAATTGCTAAAATCCCCTTCAAGTTCCTCTTCAACAGATATGGAGATAGCATCTCTAAATAAGGGTCCATGGGATGTTATGACTATGATAGTACTTGGCTTTTTATCCCTTATATCCATAGCCAAAGCCTTTGAACCCTCTATGGTCTTTTTGGCCTTCAGCTCTTCCCCTCTACCTATTTCCTTAACAATTATAGGCGGGTGGGGAAACAGATATCCTGATAGTATAGCCCCCATATTTGCACCCCATTTCTATTTTAATTAACATATTTTATTCTTGTCCTTACTTAGATTGTATTAGAAACTACAAACAATATCAACTCTTATAAAATAAAAGCAGATAAGCCTAGGCTTATCTGCTTTTATTTTCTACTCCTCCTCTTCGTCCTTTCCTACTAATGGAACTTCATCTGGTGCCACTTCTTCTTCAACTTCTTCCTCCTCTTCTACCTTAGCTGCTGATACTAAGGTGGCAACCAGTACATCTGGTTCCTCTAAAACAGTTATATTTTCATTTTTAGATACATCCAGGTCAGATACATAAATCGGAGTGTTAAAATCAATATTTGATACATCTACCTGTGCACTTTCTGGTATATATTTTGGTAAGCATTCAATTTCAATTTCATCTAATTGCTGAACCAGTACAGAAGGCTGTAGTTTTATATTTTCCTTACCTGTCAATACAATTGGCACAATAACCTTAACTGGTTTATTCATGTCTACTTTTTGGAAGTCCACATGAAGGTATTGATCCTTAAATGGATGTTCCTGCACCTCTTTAATTAGTGTTGGAAAAGTCTCTCCCTCTATTTCCAAATCAATAATAGTACTTGTTCCGGCCATTTTATATACTCTATCAAAATCACCCCTGCTTACTTTTACAGCTGTAGATTCCCCCTTACCATATAAGACTCCAGGTATTTGACCCTGTCTTCTTAATTTCTTTGCAATGTTTTTTCCCAATCCTTCCCTTTTCTCTACCTGTAACTTAATTGCTGACATAGCAATTGCCTCCTTTATTTTTTTGTATAATATATTTATACCAAATTATTGGAATATTTGCAAATGGCTAAATAATTATTAAAGTATATATTGTAGTACAATAAGTAGAATTACACCAGGTATTCCAAAAATACCGGCAATAACGGCAGTAATAGGATTAATCACTATGCTAAAGCCCAGGAATTTACCTATTAAATTTACTATAAGCAGTAAAATACCTCCCAATATCCCATTTGCTATTAGTTTAATAAGTAGCCTAATGGGCACAACCAGCAGCATTCCCAGTATATATAGTAAGAAAAGGCCAAATAAAAAAGCCAGTACAACACCTATTTCCATTGTAAATTTTCCCCCTTTTATATATATTTATTATATAATAAGGGACAGGTAGTAAAAATATTACTTATTTGCCAATTCTTTTGCCTTTTTTAGAAGATAAATATATTTTATTTTAGAAGCCTTTAATTCATATATGGCATGTTCAACCAGGTCTGGATCTGTAGCCCATTGAAAATATTCCTCCTTCATCCTCCATTCCTCATGGGCCCTTTTTAAATCCTCAATTAACTCTTCTTCCTCTGATTTTTCCTTGTGAAAGTGTTTGGAAAGAGTTTCAACATATTTTTTTATTTTTTCAGCCTTTTCCATATAGAAATTTTTATTTTTTTTCATAAAATAACCCCCTACATTTTTATCATAATGATTGACAAAAAAGTAGGGGTTTATACTAATTTAAGGCCTTAATTATTTTATCGCCAATTTCCTGGAAGGTGCTTTTAACCAAGGGGCTTAAGGCTTCATTTCCCTTACTTGGAATATTAGCTATATCCTTTGCCATGGGCAACTCCCCAAGAAGGGTTAATTTATGTCCATTTAAGAATTTTTCTGTATTTTCACCTTCAAATATTCTTATTTTCTTATCACAATCCGGGCACATGACATAGCTCATATTTTCCACTACACCAAGTACTGGTATGTTCAATTTTTTAGCCATATTTACTGCTTTTGCAACTATCATGGAAACTAGGTCCTGGGGTACAGATACTATTACCAGGCCTGAAATAGGTATGGACTGCATTACTGTTAAGGCTACATCTCCTGTTCCTGGGGGCATGTCTATTATAAGATAATCCAAGTCTCCCCATATTACATCAGTCCAAAATTGTTGTACTATACCAGATATTATAGGGCCTCTCCATATTACTGGATTTTCCTCTTCCTCCACTAGTAGATTTAAACTCATTATTTTTATTCCTTCTTCTGTTTCAACAGGTATTATTCCTTCATTGTTGGCTGTGGCTCTCATATCTTCTATTTGGAAAAGCCTTGGAATACTAGGTCCTGTAATATCTGCATCTAATACACCCACCTTATATCCTCTCTTATTCAAATCCTTAGCAATTAAAGAAGATACAGTGGACTTTCCTACTCCACCCTTTCCACTCATTACACCAATTATTTTTTTTACATTATTATTTGGATTATTCTTAATAGTACAAGTATCTTGAGAAGTACAAGTACTCCTTGCTGGACAATTGTTGCAATCAGGCATATTACTCATCCCTCTCTTTAGTTATTGGCATATGCCAATATTATTGTACAATATAACATAATTAATTGTCAATTGGCAATGGACAAAGGATAATTAATTTTGTCAAATTAACTAATGGCAAAATATTTTTATTTTGTAAAAAAATAGGACAAGGCTTTCTTCAAAACCTTGTCCTGCTAATAACCTAATTATATTAGCTAAACTGTTTCTACTACAGTATCTGGATCATCTTCTATTTTTGAAATTACCAATTTACTTCCCATGAAGGCCAATATAATTACAATAATTGGTGTTGTATAGTTCATCACTGCCCATTTACCATAGGCTGTAGCTGT
>ERZ773359.2550-NODE-2550-length-22802-cov-15.645052_pt1 | contig 22802 bp, 29 predicted proteins | sample MGYA00374955_ERZ773359 | MGnify/ENA primary metagenome ERZ773359 (study PRJEB29098, sample SAMN04486028) | biogas fermenter metagenome | study: EMG produced TPA metagenomics assembly of the Biogas fermentation microbial communities from Germany - Plant 4 DNA1...
TAAGCCAAGCAGCTACAGCAATGCTAGCTCAAGCTAACCAAATGCCAAACTCAGTATTACAATTATTACAATAATAAAATTAATAAGCCGACTTTTTAAGTCGGCTTCCTTTAAACTGCTGATTACGGGGTGATAGAATGAATAAGATCACTAAGCCCATAAATAGGATAGATAATCTTATGATAGATACTCATAAGGTTTCAACGGAAAGAAACGTCCATAGGAAGATAGTATCGGAGCCTAAGGCTGAAGAAATCCAAGGAGACACCCATAGGCATAAATTCAACAGGGAATATAATAGGGAATTCAATAGGGATGAACTACAAAAGGCCATAGAGGATTCAAACCGCTTCTTACTTAGAAACGATAGGTTTGAATTTAAAATCCATGAAAGAACAAATCGCCTAATGGTTAAGTTAGTAGACAATGAAACAGATGAAATAATTAAGGAAATACCACCTGAAAAGATCCTAGACCTAGTGGCTTCCATCTGGGACTTAGTAGGGATTTTAGTAGATGAGAGGGGATAATCATGTCTGGTATCAATTTTATAGGTTCCTATTCAGGAATTGACCAAAGTGTCATAGACCAGCTGATGGAGGTAGAAAGGCTGCCATTAAGGCAATATGAGTCTAAAAAAAGCAGCATAACACAAAAACAAAATGCCTGGAAGGATATAAATACTAGATTAAACAATCTATTTAACAAATTAAAGACCTTACAATCTAAGGATACCTTTACAGCCAAAACTGCCAAATCAAGTAATGAAGAGATAGTAGCCGTTTCCACATCTAATAAGGCAGTAGAAGGAACTTATGACATAGAAGTAAAGAAATTGGCTACAAACACTAAAATGGTATCCAGTGGAATCAATACTGATAGCTTCACCATAGAAAAGGATGAAAAACTAGAGATAATCCTTGATGGAGATGAAGAAAATAAAATTGAAATAGATGTGAAAGCTGGAGATAGCCTTAAGGATATAGTTAGCAAAATCAATTCCTTTACTAGGGATTCTGGTATTAGTGCAACTTTAATTAATAATAATGAGGGCAGTAGTCATCTAGTCCTTACTGATATTAAAGGTGCTAGAGAAATTACCCTTAAAGATGAAGAGGGATTGTTAAATCAATTAGGTCTAGCTAATCCTGATAAGTATGAAAAGGGACAAGAAGCCCAATTCATTATAAATGGTGTGGAAGTAAAAAGTTCTACCAACACCATTACAGACGTAGTTGAAGGCTTGACTATAGACTTGAAAAAGGCTTCAGCAGGTCAAAGTGTTAGAGTGACTGTAGGTATCGATTATGAAAAGGTTGAAAAGGCAATTAAGGAATTTGTAGACCAATATAATTCTACCATGACCTTTATTGAGGAGAAGCTAGCTGCAGGTAATCCCGATATAGCTGGTAGTGGCGGGGTTTTAGCTGGAGATGGTACATTGATGAGGCTTCATTCTAGCTTAAGGAATTTTGTAACATCCAGCCTATTTAAAAATGATTATGATGGTTATAAGGACATTTCCCAACTTGGGGTTACTACCATCGATAAGTATGGTCAACTCCAGTTTGATGCTAGTAAACTTAGGGAAGCCTTGGAGGAAAATCCTGATAAGGTTATGGAATTCTTCTTCGGTATAGGGGAAGGAGAGGAAAAAGTCGAAGGCTTCGTAGATAGGTTAAATAACTACATCGACTCCTTTATATCCACCAAAAACGGCATTATCAAGAATAAGAATGAATCCTATGACAAGGTCCTTAAGGATTTAAACAGGCAGATTGAAAGGTTTAACGACAGGATGGAGAAGAAGGAAGAGCAGTATATTAGGATATTTACAGCCTTAGACGTGGCCATGATGCAGGCAGAAAGTCAGATGAATTGGCTAGTAGGCCAAATCGACGCCTTAAATGCAAGTGCATCAGTTAGGAAATAGGGGTGAATAGTATGAATTACGCATATGCCAACGTGCAAAATATCTATAAACAAAATCAGGTGACTACAGCTCCAAAGAAGAAGCTTTTAATCATGCTATACGATGGGGCTATAAAATTTCTAAAGCTGGCTGTTAAGGCTATTGAAGAAAAGGATAATCAAGAGGCCAATACCAATATAATTAAGGCCCAGGATATAATCATGGAGTTTATGACTACCCTGGACTTTGAAGCCGGTGGGGAGATAGCTCAGGGCCTATATAAATTATATGACTATATGTACCGCAGGCTAATCGATGCCAATATCAAGAAGGATGTAGCAGCCATAGAGGAAGTTATAAAATATTTAGAAGAGTTGAGGGACACATGGGCCCAGATCTAGAGCTTGAAAGAATAATAGATGAAATCTTAAAGGACTTGGCTAGCTTCGATGGTAGCGTGGAAAAGGGCATTGAGATTATCCAGGCCAATGAGGTAAGGATGGAAAGGCTTAAGGAGCTATTTGCTGAAGGTGTAGACCTAGGAAGCTATGAGGAGAAGTTAAGGGAGATTGTTGAAAAGCAGAAGGAGTTAGTTGAGGCTTTAAAAGGGGAAAGGGTTGCCCTACTAAATAAGCTTAAACAGCTAAATATGAAGAATAAGGTAGTAGATAACTACATGTCCACAAGGCTTGATCCTATTTTTGTGGATAAGGATCTCTAAACCACAACTTTGTCAACAGGAGTTTGTGGTTTTTTTATGCCATAATTTATGCAGTTATAACAAATTTTAACAAAATAATATTGTAAGTGATATATTTTTATGATATACTACATCATAGGCAGATAGGACGGCCAGAAACTCTAAATCGATAAGGGCAAACTTGTCGAAAGGCAAGGACGCAAAGCTATAGGGCCTTACCCCCTATTGGGGCTGGCAGCCAGCTACCGAAATTTTAAGAGTTTTTTTGATGCTCAAAAATAGAACGTTAGTTCTGTTTTGTTAAAAGAGGGGGATAATATGAAGGATTTAAGTTATCAGTTAATTAAAAAATCCTTAGATGTATCTTCATTGAGGCAGTCTTTAATTGCAAGTAATATTGCTAATTTAAACACACCTGGTTATAAGGTCAATAAGGTGGAATTCGAAAAGTACTTGGCAGAAGCCAGGGAAGGCCTTCAACTTACTAAAACTAATCCTGCCCATATAGCTACTAAAGATATTACTGATATTCAGCCCGTGGTAGAAAAGAGGGAAACTACTTCCCTAAGGGATGACGGAAATAATGTGGACTTAGATTTAGAGATGACCGAGTTAGCTGCCAACGAAATCTACTATAACACCTTGATTCAGCTACTTAATGCAAGGTTAGGAAACTTAAACTACGTGATCAATAAGTAAGGAGGATGGCTATGTCCGTATTTGATTCCATGAGAATCAGTGCCAGTGGACTTTCCCTTGAAAGGTTGAAGATGGATATCATCTCTACCAATGTGGCCAACGTTAACACCACCAGGACGGAAGAAGGGGGGCCCTATAGGAGGAAGGAAGTCCTCTTTGAAGAAGCCTTGTTAGAAGCCAGAAGGCAAAAGTATGGAAACGGAAGCTTCGGCGTAAGGGTAACTGGTATAGCCGAGGATACTGAAAACCAAAGGTTTATATATGACCCAGACCATCCCGATGCCGATGAAAATGGCTATGTGGAAAGCTCCAATGTAAACCTGGTAGATGAGATGATAGCACTACTGAATACCCAAAGGGCCTATGAAGCAAACGTTACAGTATTAAACAGCAGCAAGAGTATGCTGATGAAGGCCTTGGAGATTTCTAAAGGTTAGTATTTTTAATTAAGAGATTACATTGGATAATGGAAAACTAGATATAATAGAAAATTTATTCCAATAACTTATTGGATATATTTTTTAGTCGAATTATGACAAAATTTGTAGGAATAGGACCCTGGAAGGAAACTTTTGCACTTTAGGTGATTAAATTGGGAAGTAGGTTGAGAATAAATATAGTGATTCTCCGGTGGTCCAAAAAAGGGGGATTGAGATGAATATCAGGAATATTACTAATTTAAATAATCTAAATCTTACAAATAGTAGCCGGCAGGAAGTAAAGGAAAAATCAAACTTTAAGGATATCTTTAATGAGGCTATGGACAAGCTGAATAAGAAGCAGCTTGAGGCCGATAGGATGGTTTATGATTTCATAACTGGCAAAGAAGACGATTTGCATAAGGTGATGATTGCCACTGAGGAAGCTAGATTATCACTAGAGCTTGCAGTACAAGTGAGAAATAAATGCGTTGAGGCTTATAAGGAAATAAACAATATGCAACTATAGTAATAGAAAAAGGAGTTACACCTAGTTATGGATAAGGCTAAGGAGATATTAGAAGGAGTTAAGGGCGGTTGGGAAAATCTGTCGAAAAAAAAGAAGATCACCCTAATATCGTTAGTAGGTTTAACCCTACTAGCCATAATTATATTTGCCCTTTTTAGTCGAAGGGTTAACTATGTAACCCTTTTTAGCGATTTGGAACCCAGCGATGCTGGAATCATCACAGAGGACCTTGAAGCTAAGAAGATCAAATATAAGCTGGAGGATCAGGGAAGGAAGATCCTCATAGATGAAAAGCATGTGGACAAGTATCGACTTCAATTGGCAATGGAAGGCAAGATGCCTGAAAATTCCCCTGGTTTTGAGATATTCGACGATACTGGTTTGATGGTTACCGATGAAGATAGGAGGATAATGTATCAGAGGGCTTTGACAGGGGAGTTGGAAAAGTCCATCAAGTCCCTGGAAGCCATAAAGGATGCAAAGGTCCATCTGGTAATGTCGGAAAAGAGCATTTTTGACACAGAAGCTACTGATGCCCAGGCATCAGTAATACTTGAGTTTAATCCTGGTTATAGGGCCAGCCCTGATATGATCAAGGGCATAACTGCCCTGGTAGCAGGGGCTGTGGAAAACCTGCCTGAAGAAAATATCCAGATCATAGATTCCCAGGGCAGGGTCTTAAGCGAATTACTTAATGAGGAAAATCTATCCACCATGGATATGATCCAGCAGTACCAGGCTATGAAGGAAAAATTTGAAAGCAAGATGGAGTCGGAGCTGATGGACCTATTAGGAGGCATCTTTGGCAGGGACAAGGTTAAGGTAAAGGTTTTCGCAGACTTGGACTTCGATGGGGAGGAATCCTCAGTAGTAAGATATACAGATCCTGTAGTTAGGAGCGAGCAGTTAGAGGTTAGGGGTGAAAACATCAACACCCAGGAGGTAACTGGCGGAGTAGTTGGAGATAATACCAGCAATGTCATTGAAAGCGTATCCGGCGATGGCTCAAGCTACAACAGGATAGTAAACCATGAGCTGACCACTGAAACCGTCAGCACCATCAAGGCACCAGGCAAGATCAACCGGATGACCACCTCTGTGGTTTATGATGGGAATCTTTCCGATGCTAGGATTGAGCAGATTAGAAATATAGTAGCCTCTGCTACAGGCTTTGATGAAAGCAGGGGGGATGTTATAAATGTAGATGGTATAGTCTTCGACAGGACCTCTGAAAGTAGGTATGAAGATGCCCTAGAGACCCCAGCTGAAGAAGGCATAAAGGGCCTAATCAAATCCTTATATTCTCAATATAGGAGTCTGATAAATATTATAGGAATTATTTTCATCATATCTGCTATTATTACCTTCATAATAGTTAGGATTAAAAAGAGAAGGGAAGATAGATTATTTGAAGAGAATCTGCCTATGTATGCAAGTGAAATGGGCGATGTTTTAGAGGAGCAAGTGGACCAAGAAGCAGACCCAGCCAAGGATGTGGAAGATGTAGCTATGGATATTAAGTCTAAGAATAATGAATTTAGGGCTCAAAACTATGCTAAGGATAACCCTGAGATCGTTGCTGATTTAATTAAGGCTTGGATGAAGAAATAGTAGGTGAGACATATGGCGAAGAAGATGGAAGGCGTAAAAAAGGCAGCTATTTTATTAATAGCCCTGGGACCTGATATAGCTTCCCAGGTATTGAAGTTGCTACCGGAAAATATAATACAGCAGGTTACCTATGAGATAGCCAATACGGAATTTGTTTCCCCTGAGGAGAGAGACTATGTATTGGAGGAGTTTGTCCATATGGCAACTGCCAGGCAGTATGTCCTAGATGGGGGAATAGAGTATGCCAAGAATCTACTCCACAAGGCCCTAGGTTCCCAAAGGGCCAAGGAGATTATAGACATGCTCCACCAAATCCAGCAGAGGGAGAGGCCCTTTGCCATCGCCAGGAAGGCAGACCCTCAGCAGCTGTATAATCTATTGATAAATGAACACCCTCAGACGGTGGCCCTGGTCATGTGCTATCTACAGCCTGAGAAGGCTGCACTGGTTCTTTCCTCCTTCCCTGAGGAGATGCAGGCGGATATAGCTGAGAGGATCGGGACCATCAACCGTACTTCTCCAGCCATCATCAGCAAGATAGAAAAGATCATGGAGAATAAGCTATCCAACATCCTGGACACTAATACGGAAGCGGTGGGAGGAGTAAAGGCCCTAGTAGATATCTTGAATTCAGTAGATAGGACTACGGAGAAGAATATCTTAAGCGACTTGGAGACCAAGCAGCCTGAACTGGCTGATGAAGTAAGGGCCAACCTATTTACCTTCGAAGATATCGTCAGCCTGGACCGTGCATCTATTCAGAGGGTATTGCGTGAAGTGGATAATCAAGACCTGGTCATGGCCCTTAAGGGTGCTTCAGAAGAAGTGGCCAACGTCATCTTCGATAACCTTTCCAAGAGGGCGGCTGAAATGCTGCAAGAAGACCTTAGGTTCCTGGGGCCAGTTAGGCTATCCCAGGTGGAGGAAGCCCAGCAGCGTATTGTGGCCATTATTAGAAGGTTAGATGAGATTGGTGAGATCATCATCGGAAGAGGTGAGCAAGATTCGATTATCGTATAGGTTGATAAAGAAGGATGATGTATCCTACTTGCCCAAAGCCTCTGTTATAGAGACTAAGATAGAATATGATGCCTTTGAGAAGCAGGAAGAGCTGGTAGAAGAAAGGCTGGAAGATATTCAGGAAGAGGAAGCTGAGGATAAGGTCTCCTATGAAGAGCTAATTAGGGAAGCCCAGGAAAAGAAGGAGCTTATTATAAAAAAGGCCATGGAGGAGACGGAGGAAATCCGCCAAAAGGCAAGGGAAGAGGCCTATAATGAAGGCTTTAATAAGGGCTTGGAAGATGGTCTTAAAAAGGGTTTCGAAGAAGGTAAGGCTAAGGGCTTTGAAAGTGGCTATAAGGCTGGTATGGAAGAGGCCCAAAAAGAGGCCCAGGAGATTAGAAGAAAGGCAATTGAACTCTTTGATAGGGCCGAAAAAGAGGTGGATAAATATATAAAGGAAAATGAGGATAGGATTGTAAGATTAGCAGCCCAGATGGCGGAAAGTATAGTCCACCAAACTATAGATACTTCATCGGATAATATCCTCCAACTAATTAAGCCCATTTTACTCAAGTTTAAAAGGGCAGAAACTATAATCATAAGCTGCCACCCTGAGAACTATGACTTCCTAAAGAAGAGCATCTATGAACTGGAACAGAAATATGAAGATACCAGGTTCATCATCTTGGAGGATGAGTCTTTAGAGAAAAATGGCTGCGTCATCGAAAATGAACATCAGATTATAGACTTACAGATTCGAAAACAGCTTGACAATATACTACAAAAGTTGACTAGTCTGGAGTGAAGCCCTTGTTAAATATACCTTTTGAGGAATATGAAAACTTAATAAGGTCCCAAAGCCACTATACCAGACTTGGCAAGGTTAGCCAGGTTATTGGGCTGATTATCAGGGTGGAAGGCTTAAAGGTCTTCGTAGGGGAGGTCTGTGAGATCATAGTAGATTCCTCCAAGGAGCCGGTTTTAGCCGAGGTAGTAGGCTTTCAGGACGATTCAGTCTTACTGATGCCCCTAGGGGAGCTGCAGGGTATAGGTCCAGGCTGCTTAGTTAGGCCCACTGGCCATTCCTTAAAGATAAAAGTAAGCGACGACCTACTAGGCAACACCCTAGACGGCTTAGGAAACCCCATAGATAAGCCGGTAAAGGGGGAAGGTAAATTATACGATATACACCGGGCCCCACCCAATCCCTTTAAGAGGAGGAAGATTGAAAAGATTATGTCTACAGGGGTCAAGGCCATAGATGGAATCTTGACCTGTGGTGAAGGCCAGAGGATAGGTATATTTGCAGGTTCTGGTGTTGGTAAGAGTACCCTGCTGGGTATGATAGCCAGATACTGTGAAGCCGATGTAATAGTCATAGGCCTAATAGGGGAGAGGGGTAGGGAGGTACTGGAGTTTATCGAAGGAGACCTGGGACCTGAAGGATACAAGAAGTCAGTGGTAGTATGTGCTACTTCCGACCAGCCTCCCTTGGTGAGACTAAAGGGGGCCTATGTGGCAACGGCCATTGCAGAATACTTCCGAGATCAGGGCAAGAAGGTAGTCCTGATGATGGATTCGGTAACTAGATTTGCAATGGCCCAGCGTGAAATTGGACTAGCTACCGGAGAACCTCCTACTACAAGGGGATATACCCCTTCAGTATTTGCCCAGCTGCCAAGGCTGTTGGAAAGAAGCGGTATGTCCGACAAGGGGTCTATTACAGCCTTTTATACAGTTCTAGTAGAAGGGGACGATATGAACGAGCCCATAGCCGACGCTGTAAGGGGTATACTAGATGGCCATATAGTCCTATCTAGAAAGATAGCAGCAGAAAACCACTATCCAGCCATCGACATCCAAAACAGCGTCAGTAGGATTATGAAGGAAATTGTGGACGAAGAACACTACCTTCTAGCTGGTCAGCTTAAGGAGAACTTGGCTATCTATGAAAATTCTAAGGACCTAATAGACGTAGGTGCCTATAAGGCAGGCAGCAATCCCTTATTAGATAAGGCTGTAAAATTAAACGGACCCATCCGCCAGTTCTTAAGGCAGGGCATAGATGAAAGGTTTAGCCAGGAGGAGACCTTGAAGTTACTTAAGGCTATATTTAAATCTTAGATTAGGAGGATAAGATGAGCTCATATAAATTTTCCCTAGAAAAGGTGCTAGAATGGAGAATCGACAATGAAAAGAGGGTAGCTAAGCGATTTGCCACCATAAGAACTGAATTGGAGTATCAGAAGACTACTCTAAACAACCTAAGGTTGGAGGAGGAAAGTATTAAGAAGAAGATCCTACAATCGGCTACCATCAATGAGCTTAAACACCAGCATATCCTAAAGGGCTTAATCCAAGAAAAGATCCAACAGCAGGAGGACCTAATCGCCAGAACAGAGGCCAAGCTGGAAGAAGTCCGTAAGGAACTTTTAGAAGCCCAGAAGGATAGGAAGATAATGGAAAAATTAAAGGAAAAGGACTATAGGGAATATGTAGAAAAGCTCATGTATGAAGAGCAGAAGCAGTTGGATGAAATAGCGGTTTTAAGGTCTTTTGACAATGGACAGGCTATTCCAGCTGATAATTAGACTGGTTGATTGAAGGGGGTGAGAGGGTGAAGGTAAACATTCTTCAAGCAATACTACAAAACCTGCCTACAGGTTTAAAGGGCAAGGTGGCTAAAGGGGATTTTGCAGGAATCCTTGCACAGCTGATGGAAGGGGTACAGCTAGAAAACTTGGAAGGCCTAGATTTAAAAGCTAGTTTAGGTGAACTGGCAGATACCCTATTGGAAAATCAAGACCAGGAAGAGGAAGAGGCTGATTTGAACCTACTATTTAACCCTATCCATATGCCTTGGATTTATAGGGAAGAGCTTGCTGTAAATGATGAACTGCTACTAGGAGATGAACATAGTCTATTAGAAACTACAGTAGGTGGAGTGGATTCTCCAACCATAGGTCTAGTAGAAGATTTGCCAGTTAAAGGCTTTGATCAAATGGGAGATGAGCTAGCCCAGGTTCAAGTTAATTTTACTGAACAACTAGAAGAAGTGTTGGAAGTTGATGGTCTAAAGGAAGGACTTGAGAGCTTAGATAAGCCATCAGTTGATTTTACAAATTTAGACAGGGAAGCAAAATTCGACAAGGCAACTCTTGGAGAAGGCTCAGCCCTAGATGATTTGCAATTTAAAAGCGAAAAGCTAGATGAATTGGCAGTAGGAGAGGAGCTGGATTCATTAAGCCTTAAGGAAGAAGATAAGGAAATAAGAAATAAGAATATAGCTAAGGAAGGATCCTTATTTAACCAGCTGGATGTAAGATTCGATAACCTTTCCACTGAAGTAGAACTTGAAGTAGCAGATGTGGCTGAGCAGGTGGACTTTAGGGAGAATATAGAAAGCATCAATGACAAGATTATAGAATTTATGGACTTAAATAGGGATGAAAATAGCGTGAGACTTAAGCTCCACCCTGAAGAGTTAGGCTATGTGGATTTGAATTTAAAGATGGAGGAAGGCAAGCTGGTTGTAAAGATCTTAGTTGAAAATGAGGCAGCCAGAGACCTATTTAATAGCAACTTAAATCAGTTAAATAATAATCTACTAAGGCAGGACATAGTCCTAGGAAGGGTAGATATAGAGCTTAGCTTAAATTCAAACAATCCATCAGCTAATTCCAATTCTAGAAATCAGGGTAACAGACCCTATAGGACAAGTAGGATTCAGTTTAGTAAGGAATCACCAGCAGTGACCTATATTAATGACTTAAAGGAAAGTGGATTGAATATCCTGGCTTAAGGAGGTTGGAAAGTTGGAAATAAGAAATTATACTTCAATGGCCAATATCTTTAATACTACCAATTCTGCAAGCAATGCCGCAGAAGAGGCAAGAAGCAAATTATCCATCGACGATTACCTACAGATTATGGCTGCAGAACTTAAGAACCAAAACCCCTTTAGCAGCGGGGGTAGCAATGCAGACTATCTAGCCCAAATGGTTCAATTTACCACCCTGGAACAGTTAAGCCAGATTTCCGACAGGTTGAATATATTGACACTTATGAACCAGCAGCAGTATACCTTCAGCCTAATAGGTAAGGAGGTTACTGTAATGGATGGGGAAGAGGAAATTACAGGCATAGTTGAAAAGGTGAAGTTTCAAAATGGCTATGCAGTTATCCAGGTAAATAATAAGGATTATAACCTTGGCTCATTGGTGGAGGTGGCCAATCCAGCAGGGACCGAAGGGGAAGTAGATGGAGGTGAGTAGATGACTTTTAGGATAGAAGGCGGTCGAATCATTTCCAGTACTATTTCCAATGTTGACCTAAAGAAGAACAGCCAGCTGGAATTTAAGAAGGTATTGGAGGAATCCTTAAGTCCTAAGAAGGATGTGAAGATTTCCGGCCATGCCCAAAAGAGGATGGTGGAAAGGGGTATTAGGCTACAGGAAAATGACCTAACCCGCATCAGCCAAGGGATGGATAAGCTGGAAGAAAAGGGCGGGAAGGAAAGCCTGATGCTATATAAGGATATGGCTTTTATTGCCAGTATTCAAAATAGGACCATCATAACCGCCATGGGAAATGATGAATTAGACATAGTTACCAATATCGATAGTGCCATTATTATTAAATAGACCTAAGAAATATGGATATAAATAGTGGAAAAAAGTATATATGGCTGGACCGAAAGGAGGCCATTAACCCGCTGACTGACTGAGGCGGAGTACTATAGAGGAGGAGTTAAGATGTTAAGATCTTTATATTCTGGTGTTAGTGGCATGAGGAGCTTTCAAACTAAGATGGACGTAATAGCAAATAATATTGCTAATGTAAATACAACTGGTTTTAAATCCAGTAGGGTTAGATTTCAAGATATGTTAAGTCAGACGGTATCCAACGCCCGTGGAGCTACTACCGGTGGTTTAGGTGGAGTTAATGCTCAGCAGATAGGTTTGGGAGTTAGTGTAGGTTCCATAGATACTGTCATGACCGTTGGAGCTATGCAGCCAACCAACAGGGAATTGGACTTTGCTATTGAGGGAGACGGCTTCTTTGTAGTATCCCCGGTGGCAGACGAGGATGGAAATTTCGATGTAGGAGAGTTTGGGTTGGCAGTTTTAAACTATACTAGGGATGGAGCCTTCTACCTAGACCATGAGGGTAACCTAGTTACTTCCAGCGGTTACAGGGTATTAGGATATGAAAGTGAAGATGAATTTGAGCCAATATTCGATGATATTGATAGTCAAGAACCTGAATTAATAGCTTTAACTATACCACCTTATTATGATGATGATGAGGAAAATGAATTAGAAAGTTTTTCTATAGACAGTTCTGGGGTTATACTGGCAAAATACCGTCAAGAAGATCAGGTAAGGGTTATAGGTAAAATAGCCGTTGCAAAATTTTCCAATGCCGAAGGTTTGGAGTTTACTGGAGGAAATAATTATAGAGTTTCAAACAACTCAGGGGATCCAATCTTTGGTATGTCTGGTGAATATGGATTTGGCCATCTACGCCAGGGCTACTTGGAGATGTCCAATGTGGACTTAGCCAATGAATTTACTGAGATGATTGTAACTAGCAGGGCTTATTCAGCTAACTCTAGAAGTATAACTACTTCAGATGAAATGCTACAAGAATTGCTCAATTTAAAGAGATAGAAGTGGTTTAAATGATAGTTTTAACCTCCTTAAATAAAGAGAAGTTTGCTTTAAATTGTGATTTAATCTATAGGATCGATGAGGCCCATGATACTATAATTACCTTGATCGATGGGAAGACTTTGAGGGTTATGGAGTCTACTGAAGAGATCATCCAAAAGATAATTGAGTATAAGCGAAATATTTACAGTAAGTTGCCGGAGGGAGTTTGATGAAGAGAAATATATGGCCCACAATAGGCTTAATGGCTGGGTTCATAATGATTATCATATCTATAAGAGTAGCTGGGGAGAGGGTTAGCTTTATAGACGTACCTTCTATACTGATAACCTTCGGGGGAAGTTTCTGTGCCATCTTAATTTCCTTCCCCTTTAAGACCATCGTAAAAATCCCCAACATATTGAAGACCTTGCTCTTCACACCAAAGGATAATAGGCCGGAATTGATCATCCAATTATCCAACCTAGCTAAGAAGGCTAGGCAGGAGGGCCTATTATCCCTAGAGGACGATATAGAGCAGATGGAAAATCCACTCTTGGCTACTGGGCTGCAGATGGTGGTAGATGGGGTGGAGCCAGATAGGATTAGGGAAATAATGGAGATGGAGCTTGATGCCATCGAAAGAAGGCATAGGTTAGGGCAGGATGTATTCTACAAATGGGGCGAATTAGCCCCTGGCTTTGGAATGATAGGTACTTTAATAGGGTTGATTATAATGTTGGCTGAATTAGATGATCCAAGTGCCATAGGTTCAGGTATGGCCACTGCCTTAATAACCACATTTTATGGCTCTTTAGCTTCTAACCTCCTTTTCCTGCCTATTGCTAATAACTTAAAAAGCCAAACGGATGAGGAGATGTTTACAGGAGAATTGATTATTGATGGTGTATTGGAAATCCAAGCAGGCAGCAATCCAAGGCTGTTAGAAGAAAAGCTTACAACCTATTTATCCACAGAGGAGAGGGAGGAGCTGGCAAGTGGTATGGATAGTTTAAGAGAGGTAGGCAGCTATGAGTAAGAGGAGGAGGAGGAAGGCTGAGGTCCAAAGTGAGAGCAGTGCACCCTGGTTGACCACCTTTTCAGACTTGATGTCCTTGTTATTGACCTTCTTCGTACTGCTTTTTTCCATGTCCAATATAAATGCTGAGAAATTTGGCAATGTATTTACTTCAGTCCAATCGGTACTTTCAGGTTCCGCCAATACTTCCATCTTAAACGATGAGGATGCCATAATAGAATTTTCCCAGGAATATATGCAGAACCGAGACCTATATGGTAAGGTCCATGAATTCGTAAAATCTCAAGAATTGGGTGAAGATGTATCCGTCAGTATGAATACAAAGGGTGTCTATGTGGAGTTACAGGATGCCATCCTTTTTGAGCCTGGTAGTGCTGAATTAAAGCCGGAAGGGATAGAAGTACTGAAGAAGCTGGAAAACTTAATAAACGAATTCGATAATGAATTGGTGATAGAAGGTTATACGGATGACGTGCCCATGAGTAGCCCCAGGTATCCTTCCAACTGGGAGCTTTCTACGGCTAGGGCAGTTTCCGTAGTCAGATATTTAAGTGAAGTGGAAGATGTAGACCCTAGGAGATTGTCTGCAGTAGGATATGGTGAGTATAGGCCTATAGTGCCCAACGACAGTCCAGAAAACCGTGCCCAAAACAGGCGGGTAAATATATTGATAATATTTGACGAGGGAAGTGACAGTTGATGGAGACGAGGGAAAAAAAGAGGGATTTAGACAAGGCCATAATAATAGCCTTGTTGGCAGCTATATTAATCATAGTCCTGGCAATAGGATATTTAGTGGTAAGTGACAAGAATATTACTATTCCTAATATCTTTGAATCCGATGGGGAATATACCTATGTCTTAGATGAATTTGTGGTGAATCTCAAATCGGAGGATAATAGCTCAAGCTATTTAAAGATAAAGATTGCCCTTATGTTTACTGATGAAAAAGATGGGGAGGATTTAGATTCTAATGTTAATAAGATTCGAGACATAGTAATTAGCAATTTAAGGGCTAGAACAGCCAAGGAATTGATGGAAAATCAATCTGTTGAGCTTCTTAAGGAAGATATTAAGGAGGATATCAATACCTCTTTAAATAAGATGATAGTTCAGGATGTATATATTACTGATATTATAGTTCAATAAGGAGCATTTAAATGACTTTGGAAAGCTTCTTTACCCTAATAAAAACCATAATAGTATTGCTTATGGTCATATTTATGGCCAATGGAATCTTGAAGTATTTAAATTCCTATATGATGGGTAAAAATAGGTTTATCAAGATCATCGAAAGGGTGGCGGTAAATAAGAATTCCGCCCTAGCCATAGTAAAGATCTGTGACCAATACTATTTAATGAGCTTAAGTGAAGATAGGAATGAAATCTTAAGGGAACTGGATAAAGGGGAGTTGGAGAATTTTGTTGGGTCCATGGATAAGGCCGTGGAGGGGCAAAATTATGCAGAAATGAGGAAGAAAATTGGCGAGAAGATATCTTTGTTTAGGAATAATAATAATCTGTCTGATAACCCTGATACCACAGACCGTATCAGCTAATCCCCTGGAGATCTTCTTCGATGATGAAGATCCCCAGACCACCGTAGACAGCATTAAATTGTTTACAATCCTGACCATCCTTACCCTTGCCCCTTCCTTCCTTATACTAACCACCGCCTTTACTAGGATAGTGGTAGTATTGTCCTTTTTAAGGAATGCCATGGGAACTCAACAAAGTCCTCCAAATCAGCTTCTAATTGGACTAGCCCTATTTTTAACCTTCTTCATCATGCAGCCTGTCTATTCGGAGGTAATGGAGACGGCTGTAACTCCATACCTGGCCAATGAGATTAGCCAGGAGGAGGCCTTTGACCGGGCTGCAGAGCCTTTAAAGGAATTCATGTTAAGGGAGACTAGGGAGAAGGACCTGGCCCTCTTCCTAAGGGCATCTGGCAGGGATAATGTGGCTGAGCCTATGGATTTACCCCTATCGGTTATAATCCCAGCCTTTGCCATAAACGAGCTAAGGATAGCCTTTAGTATAGGATTTATCTTGTTTATTCCCTTCTTAGTAATCGATATGGTGGTGGCCAGCATCCTCATGTCCATGGGTATGTTTATGCTGCCCCCGGTTATGATTTCCCTGCCCTTTAAGATCTTGTTATTCGTCCTAGTAGACGGCTGGTATTTGGTGGTAGAGTCCCTATTGAATAGCTTTGCTTAGAGGTGGTAAGATGACTCAGACTTTAGTATTGACCATAATTAGGAAGGCCCTATTGACCATTCTGACGGTGGCTAGCCCTGTCCTCATAGTAGCCTTGGTTGTAGGGCTGATTATCAGCATCCTGCAGGCCACAACCCAGATCCAGGAGCAGACCCTAAGCTTCGTTCCCAAGATAGTGGCGGTATTCCTTACCCTCATACTACTGGGAAACTTTATGCTGAACAAGCTCCTGTCCTTGACTAAAGACCTGTATGGCCTAATTGAGAATCTCATATAGATAGGGTAAGATAGATGGATATATACTTTCAGAAATTTATACTGATTTTTGTCCGCATTACCACCTTTATAGTAGCCTGTCCAGCATTTTCCTATAGGGGCCTATCCAATATCTATAAGGTAGCCTTGTCTGTAGTAGTAAGTATACTGATACACAACAGCATTCCAGAGCTGGAGCTGGTTAATAATATCTTTTACCTGCTCTTTATGGCCTTTGAGGAGGCCCTACTAGGCCTAGCCATGGGCTATATAAGCCAGCTGGTATTTGCTGCTGTAGAGATTGCTGGTCAGTTGATAGATTTTCAGGCTGGTTTTTCCATGGCCACAGTCTATGACCCCCTAATGGGCTTTAGTGCATCCCACTATGGCAGGGTCTACTACTGGCTAGCCATTTCCTTATTTTTCGTTTTGGACATGCACCATAAGCTGTTAGGGGCCTTGATTTACTCCTTTAAGCAGATACCTATTGGGGAAGTAGCCTATATGGGCAATGGTGCAGGGGGGATAGTAAAGTTATTCAGCCTATCCTTTGAATTGGCCATAAATCTGGCAGCCCCCTTGATTATAGTAGTCCTAATTACAGATGTTGTCCTGGGAGTTATATCTAAGACGGTTCCCCAGATAAACGTCCTAATCCTAGGAATGCCCATGAAGGCCATGGTAAGCTACTTTGCCACCCTAGTAATGTTATCCTGGCTAGTGGGAAGGATTGGGAAGATCGTCTCCATGATGCCGGGTTATTTGGAGGATTTTTTAAGGATATTTGGTTAGTAGAAGATTTAAAGATAGTAGATAGTTAGTGAAAACACCTATTTTATTAAAATAGTTAGGATAAATTTATAGATTATTCATTAGGTGATTTAAATGGCTGATAGGGACAGTAAAACTGAAGAGGCCACCCCCAAGCGGTTAAGCGATGCTAGGAAGAAGGGACAGATTGCTAAGAGTCAGGACCTAGTTGCAGCTGCATCCTTCTTTACCTTTACCATCCTAATGGGGCTTTTGGGCCAATATATCTACATAAACGGCAGGGGCTTCATGGAAAGGTCCTTAAGCTTTGATTTGTCCATGATAGAGATGAGCCCAAACAATGCAGGCAGCCTCCTGATGGATAGCTTAGTCCAGTATGGCCTGATGGTGCTACCATTTTTATTAATCGCCCTCTTGGTGGGCTTGGTGGCCAATTTGATACAGACTGGTTTTTTGCATACCACTGAACCCTTAAAGCCAGACTTAAATCGGATTAATCCCATACAGGGTTTTAAAAATATATTTTCTATCAAGTCCCTATTTAATCTGTCTAAGAATTTAATCAAGCTCATCTTGGTCTTCTATATAACCTATAAGAATCTCATGGGCTCGGCCATAAAGATAGTGGCCAGTGGTAATGTAGGTACTGAAAAGCTATTCTTCTTCATCTTGGACTTTACTAAGGATTTGGCCATGGATGTGGCAGTCCTTATGGTAGTCTTAGGTATTACGGATTATATTGTACAGAAGTGGGAGTATAAGAGGAATATGAAGATGAGCATCCAGGAGATTAAGGATGAGTACAAGGAGATGGAGGGGGATCCTCAGATAAAATCCCAAAGGCAGCAGAGGCAGCGTCAGCTGGCCATGAGCCGGATGATGGCAGACCTTCCATCATCAACGGTTGTGGTGACCAACCCAACCCATATAGCGGTTGCCCTCAGGTATGAAGCTGGAGAGGACGAGGCCCCGGTGGTGGTGGCTAAGGGGGCCGATTATATAGCTGAAAAGATCAAGGAAGCGGCCAAGGAACACAATATTCCTATTTTGGAAAACAAGCCTTTGGCCAGGACCCTTTATAAGGAAGTGGAAATAGGTGAATATATACCTGAGAAGCTCTATAAGGCCGTTGCTGAAGTCTTAGCCTTAGTCTATGAGATCAATGAGAGGAAGAAATACAAGATTTAAAGGGGTTACACAATGGAGTCTATACTGAAGAAAGCCTTAGACAATATAAATAAATATAGCGATATTGCCACAGCCTTCTTCGTTGTGGTGATAATAGGTGTAATCATCATACCCATACCCAGCTTATTTTTGGACCTTTTAATAGTACTCAATATGGCCCTATCGGTAACCATCTTGATGCTGACCCTCTTTACCAACAGCGTCCTAGAATTTTCAACCTTCCCCACCCTGCTACTAATTACTACCATGTTTAGGCTGGCCTTAAATATCTCAGCCACTAAGCTGATTCTAAGCCATGGTAATGCAGGTAGGGTTATTAGGGCTTTTGGTGAGATAGTTACTGGTAATAACTATATAGTTGGTGCAATTATATTCATAATCATAATCATAGTTCAGATAGTGGTGGTTACCAACGGTGCCAGCAGGGTATCTGAAGTAACAGCCAGGTTTACCCTGGATGCCATGCCGGGTAAGCAGATGGCCATTGATGCGGACTTAAACTCAGGACTAATAGATGAGGATACAGCCAAGCAGAGGAGGTTGGACCTCCAAAGGGAGGCCAACTTCTACGGCTCCATGGACGGTGCCAGTAAGTTCGTTAAAGGGGACGCCATCGCTGGTATCCTGATAGCCCTAATCAACTTCCTAGGGGGTATCCTACTTTTCAGCGTTAGGGAAGGCATGAGCGCCATGGAGGCCCTAGACGTATTTGGTAAGCTGACCATAGGGGCTGGTTTAGTAAGCCAGATTCCATCCCTATTGATATCCGTAGCATCAGGTATTATCATCACCAGGTCTGAAAACGACCTAAGCTTTGGTGAGTCCTTAAGTGGAGAGCTATTCAACTCCTACAAGGTAATCGGCATATCTGCAGCCGTAATGGCCATAATCGGTCTGGCCCCAGGCTTTCCAACGGTACCCTTTATGATAATAGCTATTATCCTTGGGGTAGCCGCCTACCTACTGATGGAGAATGAAAAGGTAGAACAAGAGCGGGCCCTTAGGCAGATGGAGGCAGTTAGGGAGCCGGCTAAGGAGCCTGAAAGGGAGGAGGGCATCATCTCCTTTCAGGTTGAGCCTATCTCTTTAGAAATAGGATACGGCCTCATCGGCTTAACGGATGAGGGTAGCGACAACAACCTTATAAGCCATATAATGGCAGTCCGTAGGCAGTGTGCCAATGAGATGGGCATCATTCTAAACCCCATCCGAATCAGAGATAACCTACAGCTGGATGCCAATGAATATGTAATTAAGATTAAGGGGAATGAAGTGGCCCGTGGCCAGATCTATGTAAATAAGTACATGGTTATTGAGCCAGGGGGTACTGACTTTAAATTCGACGGTATATCAGCAAAGGAGCCGGCCTTTGGCCTAGACGCCTTGTGGATAGATGAAAGCCATAAGGAGAAGGCTGAGCTATCTGGCTATACGGTGGTAGACCCAGTTGTGGTCTTGATTACCCACTTGAAGGAAATCATCAAGCGGTATAGCCATGAGCTTTTAGGTAGGCAGGAGGTTAAACAACTGCTGGAGGGTATTAAGGATAAATATAATGTGGTAATCGATGAGCTTATACCGGATATTATGACCCTAGGGGAAGTGCAGAAGGTCTTGCAGAACCTTCTTAGGGAAAATATACCCATCAACGATCTGGTGACCATCTTGGAGACCCTAGCCGACTATGGCACCATGATCAAGGATACGGAAAGCCTAACGGAACATGTGAGACAAGCCCTTAGGAGGACCATAGTCAAGCCCTACTTAAATGAAGAAGGAAAGCTAAGTGTAATAACTATCCATCCCGACTTGGAGGAGCTAATAGGAAGCAATATACAAAAGTCCATAGAAGGCTCTATACCAGCCTTGCAGCCTAATGTGATTACGGCAATTTTCGACAACATTAAGCAGGCTACTGAAAAATTAATGCTAGTTGGAATTCCCTTTGTAATCTTAGCTTCTCCTAAGATAAGGGTTGCCTTTAGAAACTTAATTTCCTTCACCTTCCCCCATATACCGGTCCTGTCCCTGGCGGAAGTTCCCAATGAAGTGGAGATAGAGGTTTTGGGTATGGTGGAGAAGGTTTAAGGATTCGATTTTAGTCCATAGATTTTATAGTGGGATTTATGAAGATAATCAGGTATTTATAAAATGGGGTTAATTTTGGAGTTAAGTTACTATAGTCTATAGTTAATTTACTATAGTTAGATTGCTATAGTTAAGTTACTAGTTAACTAAGTGGACTTAATAGATTTATTGGGAGGAGTATCTCCATGGCTCATGCTTATTCAGAAGAACAGGAAAAATTAATAATTAAGCATCTTCCTCTGGTGAAGCGTCTAGTTTCTAAGATGGATATTGGTTATAACTATGATTTAGACGACATGATAAATATAGGGGTCATCGGCTTGATGGATGCCATTAAAAAATACGATAAGAGTAAAAATGTCCCCTTTGAATCCTACGCCAGCCTGCGCATCAGGGGGGCAGTCTTGGATGAGTTGAGGAAGGCAGGCCCAGTTTCTAGGGATAGGATAAATAAGCTTAATCAGTATTATGAGGTTAAGGAGCAGCTGGAGAATAAATATTTAAGGACTCCTGACGAAGAAGAGATCTGCAAGGAAATGGGCATAGATGAGAAGGAACTATCTAATATCCATGAGACAGTCCATTTACTGTCTAATATCTCCTTAGAGACTACCATCTTCTCCAGGGAAGGCAGCGAAATATACCTAAAAGATGTGGTAGAAGATGAAAATGTGGATACGCCAGAGGATTACTATCTGAAGCAGGAAAGGAAGCAGATGCTGAAGGAGGCCATTGAGCTTTTAGACGAAAGGGAGCAGCTGATACTAAATCTATATTATGTGGAAGAGCTATCCCTAAAGGAAATAGCCTATATACTGGATATATCAACCCCCAGGGTATCCCAGCTCCATGGAAGGATCCTGATGAAGTTAAGGGGGATATTGGAGAAAAAGATGTAGAAATTTTGTAAGGGATGCCTAATTAATGGGAATAGGATTATTCGGTGGTCATTGCAAATTAGGAATTGATTCTTGAGTAGATTCTTAAATATGAGAAAGTGATGAAGAAATATTAACTTAAAATATTAATTTAAAATTACTTTAGGATTGAAGTTTGATGCCTATTTTACTGAATGGAGGGTAAGTATGATTAGGACTCTTGATACCATCAATAGAAATATGAATGTACTTCAGAAGAAGTTGGAAAACACCACTGCCAACATAAGCAATGCCAATACCCCTGGATATAAGTTTCAAAATATAGTTCAGAGCACCCTGGAATCCTATGAGATGGTCAACTATTCAGGAGGGGTTAGCCTGGACCGTAGGCAGGAGTTGGGGGACTTTACCTTTGGAAATCAGATAGATCAGGTCTATAGAAACTTTGAGCAGGGATTCTTGAATCAGACCGACAGGACTACTGACTTTGCAATCATAGGAGAAGGCTTCTTCGCCATAGAGCTAGATGGTGGGCTAGCCTTTACTAGAAATGGTAATTTTACCATAAATGAAGACCATATGCTGACTACTATGGAAGGCTATCCAGTGATGGGGGTAGATGGATTTGGAGAATTGTCCTATATCTTTATTGATGATTCCAACTTTAGCATAGATAATGAAGGAAATATAATCGGTGAAGATATAAAGCTATTTATAGCAGATTTTGATGACTATCAAAACCTTGAAAGCATGGGAGATACAATCTTTATATCAGATAACTATGTGGCCATAGATGGGGAAATCAGGCAGGGATATTTAGAATCTTCCAATGTGAAAATGGTGGATGAAATAGTGAAGTTAATTGAAATTTCTAGGGAGTTTGAGTCCAATCAGAAGATCCTCCATAGTACGGATGAAACCTTAAGGAAAGCCGTTAATGAAATAGGAAAGGTCTAGGTGGTAGCTTATGAATACTATATTAAATATGGGTAAGACAGGTTTAAAGGCTGTTCAGAGGAAGATGGATGCCCTATCGGACAATATGGCCAACGTCTATACTAATGGATATAAGAGGAAGGATGTAAGCTTTCAAGAGCTGCTGACCAATCGAATCCATGAAAATGATGTAATTTTATCGGATAATGTGGATAATGCCAGTATAAATATGGGGACTAAGACTGTAGTAAGTATCAATTATCAACAGGGAAGCTTTATAGAATCACCAGGCCAATTCCATATGGCCATAGAGGGAGATGGCTTTTTTGGCGTATACGATGAGGATGGAAACCTATTTTTAACTAGAAATGGAGCCTTCCACCTAAACCCAGATGGGAGCGTAGTGGACGATGATGGCTATTATCTTAGTATAGATTATGAAATAATACCTGAGAACTGGGGAGATGGGGACATAACCATAAGTAAAGATGGCTATATAATCCAGGATTTAGAAGAAGGTAGCCAAGTCTTAGGTAGGGTAGTTTTATATAGGCCAGCAGTACTGGAATCCCTCATTCCTATGGGTGAAGGTAGGTACCTTCCAAATGAAAATGTAGACTTATATAACTCCATAGATGATGGAGTGGACTTTGGTGGAATTAAGCAACACTATTTAGAGGCATCAAATGTGGACTTGGCTAAATCCTTGACGGATATGATCATAGCCCAAAGGTCCTACTCCATGAATATTAGAGCACTGGAGACTACTGATGAGATTATGTCTATGATTAATAATATAAAGTAGTAGCTTGAATAAATATTACAATAGGCAGATATGGATTTGAATAATTTAACCTAATTAACAACAGAAGTCTCCCATCTTCTATAAGTGGGAGATGAA
>ERZ773359.2551-NODE-2551-length-22802-cov-10.591638_pt1 | contig 22802 bp, 21 predicted proteins | sample MGYA00374955_ERZ773359 | MGnify/ENA primary metagenome ERZ773359 (study PRJEB29098, sample SAMN04486028) | biogas fermenter metagenome | study: EMG produced TPA metagenomics assembly of the Biogas fermentation microbial communities from Germany - Plant 4 DNA1...
AAAGGTATAAGGTGGAGTTGCCAAAGAAATTCAGCCTAGAGATTGGCTACAACTACCACGGAGATGCCTACAAATATTCCTTCTATCCAGGAGCTGTTCAAATTTCACCAAAGAGCATATTGTTTGAAACGGAGGATTATTTTGAGATAAAGAGAGCCACATCCTTCTTAATATAAGGGGGTATATAGGGTATACTATAGATAGCAAAGTTTTGAGGTGATGCTATGGAAAAATATAAAAAGCCCAGCAAGGAGGAATTGAAAAGGAAATTAAGCCCTATCCAATACAGGGTTACCCAGGAGGATGGCACTGAAAGGCCCTTTGACAATGAATACTGGGACCATGAAGAGGAAGGAATATATGTGGATATAGTAAGTGGAGAACCCTTATTTTCATCCAGGGATAAATACCATGCAGGCTGTGGATGGCCTAGCTTCACCAAGCCCATAGATAAGGATTTTATAAAGGAAAAATTGGACACCAGCCACGGTATGATAAGGACGGAAGTAAGGAGTAAATTTGCCGACTCCCACCTAGGCCATGTATTTCCCGATGGCCCTAAGGAAAGGGGTGGGTTAAGATACTGTATAAACAGCGCTGCTCTAAGGTTTATCAAAAAAGAGGATATGGAAAAGGAAGGCTATGGAGAGTATTTAAAGCTATTCTATGAATGATGGGAGATGGTTGTAGAAACCATCTCTTATTTTTTACACCTGATTGAGTAAAAACGCATCTTGAAACTTACGTTCGTATTTTGTATAATAAAATTAAAATGATAAAAGTGAGAGAAAAAATATGAAGTGGGAACCTGAAAACTATAAAATGGAAGTCAGTACATTATGGAGTTTTTCGGATAGAGGGAATTGGGCTACCCATAATGGAAAGTATAGGGGAAATTGGTCACCATATGTACCTAGAAATGTAATAATGAGATATTCCAAAGAAGGCGATACCGTAGCAGCAAGTTTTGATTTAGTTGGGAGAGGATTAAATTGAAAAGAGATGAACTAGTAATGCCGGTTGTTAAATGGGCAGGTGGCAAGAGGCAGCTTTTACCTGAGATAGAGAAATATATACCTCAAAAATTTTCTACTTACTATGAACCCTTTGTAGGGGGAGGAGCAGTTTTATTCCATTTGCAGCCAGAAAATGCAGTTATTAACGATATTAACGAGGAACTAATGAACCTTTATAAAGTGATAAAGGATAATATTGATGAGTTGATAGAGGATTTAAAAAAACATAAAAATGAATCTAAATATTATTATAAAATACGGGAACTTGATAGGGATTTAGATAGATACAATAAATTAACTCCTGTTGAACGTGCTTCAAGAATACATTATCTTAATAAAACTTGCTATAATGGTTTATTTAGGGTTAATTCCAAAGGCCAATTTAATGTACCCTTTGGAAGATATAAAAATCCTAATATTATAAACGAAGAAACTTTAAGGGCGGTAAGCAGATATTTTAATAGAGCAAACATAATAATCAAGTGTGGAGACTTTGAAGATGCAGTTGAAGGAGCCGATATAGATAGTTTTGTTTACTTTGATCCACCCTATGATCCAGTAAGTGACACTAGTAATTTTACAGATTATAACAAGGGAGGGTTTGATAGGAAGGAACAAATTAGGCTTAAAGAGCTATGCGATAGGTTGGATAAAAAGGGGGTTAGGTTTCTCCTTTCTAATTCGGAAACCGACTTTATACTAGATCTTTATAAGGATTACAAGATAGAAATAGTACCTGCTAAAAGGTTCATAAATTCAAAGGGAGATAGAAGAGGAGAAGTCAACGAAGTGTTGGTGAGAAATTATGGCTAAGACAAAGAATGATTTAGCTTGGGAAAAGTTATTTAATAAGTATAAAATTTTGAGAGAGATAGAAAGGAAAGGTTTTTATATAATAACATCTCGGCAGATAAATGAATATAGAGAAGCCAGATTAGCAACTAAATTTGACCATAAATCAAATCTTCCAAAATTGTTCAGGGAAAATGGCCTATCAATTTTACCCATAACTAGGGGTAGCTATATAATATCTTCTTTTGAAGCTTATAAGGAATTTGATGAGACTAATCCAGAAGTTATAAAAATTCCTTTTCCTCAGGCAAATAGTATGAAGAGGCTTATAAATCTATGCGAATTATTATACAATGATGAAATGACTAAAGAAGAGATTACAACTACATACGATTTTGATCCTAGGCAAACCAATTACTATACCGATGCAGGTAGGTATTTAGGCCTTATAGATAAAAGAAGGGAAGACGGTGAAATAAAGTTCTTCTTAACGGAAAAGGGTAAAAAGCTTTTTAAGATGAATTTAAAGGTTAGGCAGCTTAAGTTTATTGAATTAATATTAGAGCATAAGGCTTTTAACAAGACATTAAAGGAGTATTTTAGAACTGGCCAAATGCCTAACAAAAGCACCATAGTAAGGTTTATGAAGGAATCTAATCTTTACAATATAAGATCTGACAGCACTTTTTTAGAAGGGCTCAGACCATTTCAAGTTGGATAAGCTGGATACTAAATATAGTTAAAATGTAAAGACCCTACCATTGGTGGGGTCTTTTTATTTTTCAAAAAGATTATAAAAAACAAATCGGGTAAAATTATAATAAATTACAGAATTAAATTTTATTAACAAATGATAATCTGAAATACACTACCATATATTATACTGTTTAAGCAAAATAGAAAAGATAATCCATACACGAAAGAAAGGGGGGATTGAATGAATGATTTAAGCCAGATGTCCACGGAACAGATCAATGAAAGAACTGCGGATTTAGACATTCTACCCATAAGGGAAGCACTAGAGATTATGAATGAGGAAGACCAGAAGGTAGCCCTAGCCGTAAGAAAGGAGATTCCCCAGATAGAAAAGGCAGTACAGGCAGTAATAGAAAGCTTCAACAAGGGTGGAAGGCTGATTTATGTTGGTGCTGGTACTAGTGGACGTTTAGGAATTTTAGATGCAGTAGAATGCCCTCCAACCTTTGGAACCCCACCGGAGATGGTGCAGGGGCTTATAGCAGGCGGGGAAAAGGCCTTCCTAAAGGCCGTTGAGGGGGCAGAGGACAGCATGGATATGGGAGTAGACGACCTAAAGAATATTGGACTAAATCCAAAGGACATAGTAGTTGGTATTGCAGCCAGTGGCAGAACTCCCTATGTTAAAGGGGCTCTTAACTACGCTAAGGAAATAGGCTGTAAAACTGTAGCCATTGCTTGTAATAAGAATTCTGAAATAGGGGCAATAGCGGATATAGCAATAGAGGTGGTGGTAGGGCCAGAGGTCTTAGCTGGTTCTACTAGGCTTAAGGCTGGTACTGCCCAGAAGTTGGTATTAAATATGATTTCAACCATATCCATGGTGGGCATTGGAAAGGCCTATAAAAACCTGATGGTGGATGTACAGCTAAATAACATCAAATTACAGAAGAGGGCAGAAAACATAATCATGACTGCTACAGGGGTAGACAGGGATACGGCCAAACAAACCCTTGAAAAGGCCGATGGCAGTGTGAAACTGGCTATTACAATGATTCTATTAAACTGTAGCAGGGAGGAAGCGGAAGAAAAATTAGCTGAGGCCAATGGCCATATTAGAAGGATTATAACTTAATAAAAGGAGTGAGGTGTTATTATGGCTAAGAATATGGAGTTAGCCAAGAATATTCTCGAGTTTGTTGGTGGCGAAGAAAATATTACTAGCATAACCAACTGCATGACAAGGCTCCGTATTGATGTAAGGGATACGGACAAGGTTAAGATGGAGGAGCTAAAGAATACACCAGGTGTTCTAGGTGTTACAGGTACCGATAATTTGCAGGTAGTAGTTGGGCCAGGGACGGCTAAGAAGTTGGCAGATATATTTGCAGACGAATTTGGATTTGAAGTTGGCATTCAAGTAGATGGAGATTGGGAGGAGACCAAGGCAGACGTTAAGTCCAAGCAGAAGAAGGGGCCTATTAAAGCAGGCTTAGAGACCATTGCAGGCATATTCATTCCTCTTATTCCTGCCATTATACCTGCTGGTATCTTCAACGGATTTGCATCCTTGATAAGTACCTTGCAGAATAACGGCAATCTACCTGCCAACACATTTTGGAACTTCGTTCAGTTGATGTTTGCCCTAGCAGGAGCAGCCTTCCTAGGATACTTTGCTATCTATACTGGAATAAATGCAGCCAAAAGATTTGGTGCAACGGAAGCCCTAGGTGGGATGATTGGGGCCATGACAATTGGTGCACAGATTAACAGCATCTCTGAGCTATTTGGGCTATATGATGCAGAGGTACCCTTAAACTCAATCCTTACTACTGGAAAAGGTGGAATCATAGGCGTTATTTTAGGTGTATACCTACTTTCGAAGATTGAAAAGAGAGTTAGAAAAATGGTTCCAGACGTATTGGATATAATCCTTACCCCTCTAATAACCCTTCTGATTACAGGATTAGCTTTAGTACTAATCATAATGCCTGTTTCTGGATTTGTTTCCGACGGATTGGTGAAGGTCTTAAGTACATTTATCAGTTCCGACAACACTGTAGTAAATATAATCTCTGGTTATATACTATCGGCCATCTTCCTACCAATGGTCCTATTAGGTTTACACCATGGACTAATCCCTATTTATGCTATCCAGTTAGAATCCATGGGTGGAGTAAGCTTATTCCCAGTGCTTGCAATGGCTGGAGCTGGTCAAGTAGGGGCTGCAATAGCTATTTACTTTAAGGCCAAGAGGGTAAACAACCAGAGGCTGCAGTCAGTAATTGCAGGAGGATTACCTGCTGGAGTCCTAGGAATAGGTGAACCCCTAATCTATGGAGTTACCCTGCCATTAGGAAAGCCCTTCATTACAGCAGGCCTAGGTGCAGGTTTTGGAGGGGCATACGTTATGGCAACCAAGGTAATGGCCACTGCCTGGGGCCCATCGGGTTTAGTAGCCCTACCCCTTATGCAGCCATCTTCCATGCTAAACTACTTCCTGGGAATACTCATTTCCTATGTAGGTGGATTCATCATTACCAATATAGTTATCAAGACGAGTGATGTGGCCAATGTATAATCAGCTGGGTTTGTCCGTATATCTATCCACCTTCCATAGACAGAAGGAAATGTTGGAGAGATTTGGGGGAAGCGGATACTTGGTATTCGCTTCCTTCCATATGCAGGAAGAGTTTAACAGCATGGAAGACTACTGTGAAAGAGCAGTAAAAATGTGTAAATGGCTAAAGGGTAGGGATTTTAAAATCATAGGGGATGTGTCGTCTAAAACTTTGGAGTTCTTTCAGTACGACTCCATTGTGGAATTTGCTAAAGACATGGGGATTGATATTTTACGCTTGGATTATGGCTTTAGCCAGGAAGAGATATTAGAAATTGCCAAGGAATACCCCATCTCCTTTAATCCCTCAACAGATGATGAAATTATGGCAAAAAAGCTTTTGGATACCGGCACTACAGTCTACGGCATGCATAACTTCTATCCTAGACCGGAGACAGGCCTAGACCCAGAGGATTTTAATATGATAAATGGAGAGCTTAAGAAGTTGGGGATAAAAACCTTAGCCTTCATAGTTGGGGATGAGGAAAAAAGGGGGCCTATATATGAGGGGCTACCAAGCTTGGAAAAGCATAGGAATATTCCTCCCTATGTAGCCTTCTTAGATCTGGTCGTAAACTATGGGGTAGACGGCGTATTCGTTGGGGATGTAAAGATATCTGAGCTTCAAGGAAAACTCATCACTCATTATATTGAGGACAAGATAATCACTATTCCAGTTGAATTCTTGCCAGAGTATGAATATCTATATGATCAGGTATTCACAATTAGGGCAGATTCACCTAGGATGCTAATGCGCTTGCAGGAATCCAGGGAATACGGTACCCCTGGAGAGCTAAAAGAGCCTTTTAACTCCATAGCCAGAAAAAGGGGCTCCATTACCATGGACAATATAAAATATAAGAGGTATTCTGGCGAAATTCAGATATTAAGAAAGGACCTTCCACAGGATGATAGGGTAAATGTAATAGGAAAGGTCCAGGATGATTATTTGGATATAATGGAATGTATTAAGAATAGGGATAAAATTAGGTTTAAAAAGTTGTAAAAGATATGGGGAACTAAAATTAGTTCCCCATACCTTTTACATACTCACCAATTTTTTTGTCCATGCTCCTTATGTGGTTTAAAAGCCAGTCCAATACTATCTTATTTGCATCCATTATAACCAGCAGGTTACCACCAGATTCGTTAAAATCCTTTTTTAATTTTGCTAGCCTTTCAATAAAGCTTGCATGGGCTCTTTTTTGGGCATCAAGCTCGGGATAATCGATTTCTTCCATATAGGCTTCCTCATCCTTAAAATGTTTTTTGGTATACTCGTCTAAGAAGTCAATCATGGTATTTATGTATTCCTGTGCCCTTCGCTCTTTTCCAGCTTCAAACAACTCATTAGCCTTTTCAAACCATATTTTGTGCTGGTCATCAATATGGTCAACTCCAACCGACAGGTCTGGAGTCCACTTAATAGACATAAAATTCCCCCTTATAAATTCTTTTGTTAAATAGATTGTATAGCCTTTTTGTTATAAATTCAACATATTTTCAGAATAATGAATAAATATGTCAAAAAATTATGCTTACAAACCCTATAGAATGGTATATGAGAAAGGATGATTAAAAGTTGTGAAGAAATAGGCTTTAAAAAGGCAGATACCTGCTTTATATATTCTTTGGATATATTGATAAGATTATTTCTATACTACTTTAGGAGGGATTAATATGGCCATTTTAGGTATTGAACAGCCAGAAATCATAAATATTACTAATGAGTTAAGATTAAGAAGATTTGACAATGAGTACTCCTTTGCCTTAGCTTGGTATCAAGATGAAGAAATGGTTAAATTGGTTGATGGGTTGGATGCAAAGGTATATGACCCTGATACCCTAAAGAGGATGTATGAATATCTGGATAAAATTGGTGAATTGTACTTTATCGAAGTACTGGAAAGTGATGAGTTTATACCTATAGGAGATGTTACATTTTGCAAGGATGACATGCCCATAGTCATAGGGGATAAAAACTGAGGAGGCAGCAATAAGGCACCATTAACTGGTGCCATCAATCCATAATTACATGGATATACTTCTTAACTATCTCCTCTTTGACATACTTTTTAGATTCTTCAAAGGCCCCATCGGAGTATTTTTTGAAGGTGGCCTCGTCTTTTAGTATCTCCTCAATGGCCTCTATTACTCCATCCAGGTCGCCATAGGGCACTAGTTTACCTGCATTGGGAGTTACTATGGATTTAGCTGCAGGATAGGAGTTATACACTATTACCGGCATTCCAACCGAATAGGCCTCCACTATTACATTACCAAAGCCTTCATAGTTTGATAGAAGCAGCAGGATGCTGTTTTCATGGGCTACTTGGCTAATATCCTTAATAATCCCTTTCACATTTACCTTAGAAAGTTCCAATAAGACCTTGCTAATCCCATCCCCATAGGCGTTTATATTATATTTTGGATGGATTCTGTCTGCTAGTTTGATATATTCCTTTATATTTTTCTGGATTATATCGAATCTTCCCATATACATTAGGTTGTTGGTATATCTGCATAATTGTTTTCTGGGAGTCTTTGAAGGGTTGGGAACTATATAGGATTTAAAGTTGTATTCAGCACCAGAATCCTCTAATATCTTTATTATCTCCTTTTTATCCTCTTTCGTATAGAATAGGAATTTATCTATGTATTTTACCTTTTCCATCAATATGAAGGGTACCTTTTTCTTTTCCACCGTTCCAAAGGTAATATCGGGCCTATTGGATTGGAATATTATAATCTCATTGTTCATCAAATCCTTTTTGGACAGGAAAATCAGTTTCTGGACTCCAAATACTACTATCTTAGAATTAGGAATTATCACCTCTTCCTTAATCTCCTCATTATCCAAGTCGAATATGTTGATATACTGCTTGATCTTTTGGCTCTTATTTATGGCCATACTATATACTTCCACATTAGGCAGTTTGTCTAAGATCAAATCCTTCTTATTATATACCAAGGGTATTTCTATAAATCTCTGTTCTGGCATGGCCTCTTCTATTAACCTAATGATGGTTTGGACCCCACCTAATGTTTGGGAACACCTATTGGATAAGAAGTAGATTATACCACTATAATTGCCTTTAGTCATTTTAATTCACCTTCTTTTATGGTATATAGAATTATTCGTCTTCATCCTTACATTCATTGATGCCTGTGTTTTTCATGGTGGCAGCATAGGCTCCGTTTATTTCACCTCCTAGAACTATCATGATGCTAGTGATATATAGCCAAATTAAAAGCACTATTATGCCTCCTAGGCTGCCATAGGTCTTAGAGTATTTGCCAAAATTATTTACATAATAGGAAAAGATCATGGAAGCCATAATCCAGCCAATGGTGGTAAATATGGCTCCAGGGAGGGTGTGGCTAATCTTTAGATTAAGGCCTTCCTCTGGAGCAGGGCTAAATTTATATAGTAGGGCAAATATTATTATCATGGAAATAAAGGGTATTATTATACGCATAAGCTCCCATAGATGGATGAAAAGGTCAGTTGCACCTATTAGTCCGAATATATTATTCCCTATGATCTCACCAAAAACCAACATGGCAAGAACTATTATAAGGAGTAGGGCTAAGGCTATGGTAAATATAATTGCTATGGCCTTTAGCCTCCAGTATGGCCTTTTCTTCTTCACATTATAGGCCTTGTTTATGGCCCTAATTATGGCCGTTATCCCCAGGGAACCAGTCCAAAGGGTTAATAAGAAACTTAAGGATAAAAGGGTATCGGAGCTAGAATAGACTATTTCATCTATTATATTTTGTAGTAGTATCTGGGTTTCCAATGGAAGTAACATTTCTAAACCGTTAAATACATCTTCTTGGGCAATGGAAGTATAGCTTAATATATTTAAAAAGAATATTAGAAAGGGAAAAATGGATAGTATTAAATAATAGGTGAGCTGAGCTCCTACAGCCGTTACTTCATCCTCACTAATCCCACATATTAATTGATCCAAAAAATAGTACCAACGCTTGTTTTGGTGTTTTTTCAACCTATCTCTTATATTCAATTAATACCCCACCTTATGCCTATGATATTTCCATCTATTGGTATGATAGCATATTTTGGTCTTGGATTGTTAAACAATTTGTAATAAAGTATATGTTTATCATATTATTATTCTAAAAGAGCACGTTTATGAATAAGGGAGGGAAAAAAGAGAGGCTGAACCTCTCTTAATCCTTTAAGAATCTATTAAACCAATTGGTAATCTCCTTAAGCCTTCTAATCCTGTGCTTGGGCTTACCCGATCTGCTGAGTTCATGATTTTCCCCTTTAAATATACAGAGTCTTGATTCTACTCCGTGGTATTTTAAGGCTGTAAACATCTGTATTGCTTCTACTAGCCAGCAGCGGTAATCTTCCTCTGAATGTATGAAGAGGGTAGGGGTCATTACCTTATCTGCATATTTCAATGGGGAGTGGAACCATAACTTGTCCACATTATCCCAAGGGGTGGCATCCTGCTGGTCATCTACAAAAAAGTAGCCAATGTCCGTTGTGCCAAACTTGGATATCCAGTTGGATATGCTCCTTTGGGAGGCTGCAGCCTTGAACCTATTGGTATGGCCTATAATCCAGTTGGTCATAAATCCGCCATAGGAACCACCCGTAACTCCCAATCTATCCTCATCTATATAGGGGCAGTTTTCTAGCACCACATCTGTAAACTTCATAATATCCTCATAGTCTATGGTACCATATTTACCCCTGATGTCGGCAAATTCATCCCCTCTTCCGTCACTACCCCTTGGATTGCAGAAGAAGACCACATAGCCCTCATTGGCCCAGTACTGCATTTCATGGAAGAAGACCTCTCCATAGACGGTCTTAGGGCCGCCGTGGATATCCAAAATCCCTGGATATTTCTTACTTTCATCGAAATCAACGGGTTTTAACACCCAGCCTTCTATGGTAATTTCACCATCAGTTTTAAAGCTTATCTTTTCTGGGGTAGAAAGCTTTCTCTCCTCTATGACCCATTGGTTGAAATGGGTTAGTTGCTCTTCCTTAAAATTATCCAACCTATATAATTCCTGCAACTTAAGCCCTCTAAGGCCTATGAATACAATATTTCCATCTAATACATCGAAACCATCTACAGAGCCCTTTTCTACCGTAAGCTTTTCTAAATTTCCATTCTTATCTATCCTGTTTATGTAAGAGCTATCGTATTCGGTGGTGATGAAGTATAGATATTTTCCATCTACCTTCCTTGAAGTGTTTCTGCCGTAGCGTACATCGGAATTTACTGAATTCCATAGGCTGTAATCGAAATTCTTAGGGGAGATGACCTTAACATTGCCTTTTTGGTCCATTATATAGATATCGTCATTTTCATTGAGGCCATACCTTTCCATATGGCTACCGGTAAATACTATGCTATCCTCTAAGAAGGCGGCATAGGAATAGCTGAAGAATTCATCGTGGGTAATCTTCTCTAGCTTTTTATCTTCTATATGGTAGATATACAGGTCTGATTTTATTGACATCTTGTCCATAAAGGAGTTGGCAATAAGGATTATCTTGCTCTTATCCTCACTTAGTTCAAAGCCTTCCACATTGGTGAATTCATCGGTAATGGGGCTTAAGGTCTTTTCCTTTAAGTTGTAGATATATAATCTATTCCTTTTCTTATTGGTAAAGCCTTGTCCATTGAACCAGAAGGGAATTTCATCTAATACTATGTAATCTTCTTCTTCCTTCATATCCTTTAAGGCCTTTTCTTTTTCCTCCTGGGAAAGACCCTCTAGTTTGGGTTTATTATGGTCGTATTCGCCTGTAACAACTAAATTGTCTTCATCTAATATTTCCAGCTTGCTCACATTTAAGGGGACTTCGAAGGCTTTTTTGGCCTCTCCTCCTAGTAGGGATATTTCATAATAGGCGGTAAATTCTTCAGCTTTTTCCTTTCTAGCTTTATCCTTTTTATCCCTTAGGGCAGGAAATAGTAGGGTGTTTTCATCTTTGAATAGGAAACTTCTTTCCTTATTTCCTGAGGTAAGTTTGAAGGACTGGTTGGTTTCTAGATCATAAATATGGATATTGGAAAGGTAATCATTTTCTTCTACATCCATTTCATGAAGTACGAAGGCTAGCTTTTTTCCATCGGGGGAAAACTTGATTCCAGATAAAGACTTATAGCTAGTAAAATCATCTAATTGTAAATTTTTCATGGAACCCCTCCTTTTTAATCTCTATATGTCTATTATACATTAAAAAGGTAGGATAAACTCGTATAAAAGACAAAAAAATAAAAGCCTTTGGATTTACCAAAAGCCTTATTTGTCATTACATTCTTTACATATTCCGTATAGATGGATATCCCTGTCATTGATTATGAATCCATCTAAATGGTCATCATTAAAGAAGTTTGGGGAAATGGGGAAGTCGTAGAGCTTCCCGCATTTCTCACATTTAAAATGGGCATGTAAGTTGGTGTCTATATCATATCTTAATTCCTTCTCCTGAAGAGACAGCACCTTAACAATACCTTTTTCCAAAAATAAATCCAGGGTATTGTATATGCTAGTCTTGGAGAGGGTAGGAATTGCTTCTTTTAAACTTTTGTATATATCATCTACAGTAGGATGGGTTTTATTCATAAATAGATAATTTAATACCTTCATCCTAATTGTAGAAGGTTTTATGTTATGTTCTTTTAAATAGTTTATCAATTTTTCATTACTATAATCCATTTTAACTCCTCCTTTAGGAGTCTGTAAAAGGGCTGGGGTTTGTAAACAGTTCAATTTTGTAATGATTACAATTTTATTATAATTACAATTTTTCCTTCTGTCAAGTATTTTTACAAAAAAAGAGATAGTTTTTCAACTATCTCTTTAGATAAAGGACCTTTCCGTTGTATCTACTGTAATCATCCTTCTTAGATAGGATGGTTAAAACCGATTTTCCTAGGGAATTCAGGGAGATTAAGTAGGGGTTTTCTTCATCGTAATCCAGTAATCCCATTAGGTTTAAATAGATGGAGATATTGAGCAAAAATTCCTTAGTCTTATTATGGCTATAGTTTAAGGTTTCTATGTCATACATTTTGTTTTCTATTAGGTTAACCAATATCTTCATCCCATCTTCCTTAATGGACTTAAAGTCTTCCTCTATTCCAATGGCCACGAGGAAGTCATCATCCCATAGGTATTGGATAAAGGCGGTCAACTGTTCCTCATTACAAAGCCTTTTGAAGCTATGGCCTAGGGAAGTTAAGACCAGAGTGTTTTCCTCCATTTCCATTATCCCATTATAGATGGAAAATAGATAGAATAAGTGGATTAGGGGAAAATCCTTTTGATTTGGTACAGCTTTTTTGACTTCCTGCCTATTGGCCAGGGAGTCGTTTATTTCCATTAAGTATTTCTTCTTAATGTGTTTTCTCTTTTCCGTTACCTCAATTTCATTAGCAAAAACTGCTGATAAAAACTTTTCATAGTCGGATATGAAACTTAAGGCCCTGTTATTCAACCTAAAATATATATTATGGACTACATCCATATCCACACTAAAGGGAGGGTTGATTTCCCTTAAGCTTTGCATATATTGGAAGCTGTTTTCGCTAATTTCCAGTATTTCCTCATATTGCTGGGTATAGGCTGGATTTATATTCTTTAAAAATCTTAGGTATTTTCTCAGCGTTAATATATGGGAGATGAAATCCCTCTTAGTGAATATAAAGCCATCCTTTATAGCATCTGTTACTAGTTTTTTTACAGTTAGTTCTTTGAAATTTTGTAGGAATAAATTTCTCGACATAAAGTAGTATTCAAATAGATCCATGATATTGGTAATATGTTTTTTAATCATGGAAGGAGGTTCTTTTAAGGCTAAATAGGCTTCAAAATCATCTAGTTCATCGTATAGTACGCTTATTATGTCCTTATTTATCTCGCTTTCATCTAGTACTTCATAGTAGCAGTCAGTATATATCCTATAGACATTTAAGCTATAGTCCTTTAGATATTCATCTATGGACAGATTAGGCTGACCTACCCTAATCCTATTGAAGTCTATCAAAACCTCTCCTAAAAACATATCCCTAACATTGGAGGGTAGAAAGCTTATATTGCCTATAAAGCCCTTGTAGTTTATAATCTTACCAATCCTTCCAAAGATTAAATCGCTAGGATTCAATGTGCTGGAAATATAGGGTTCCCAGACTACATGGCGTTTCCTAGTTAATAGGTCAAATAGGTGTATATTGTTTCCCATTATCTTTTCGATTTCGAATAGGGATACATGACTTTTATTCCTCTCTATTAGTATATCCTTCTCCCACTTGGTAAGGGAGGAAGCCCTTTCTTCCAGCATATGTTCTATAAAGGATTTTCCTTGGTTAGTCCTATAATCTATGCTAATCCACACATTAAAGGCCATCTTGGCCTTTTGTTCATCATGGTCGGGATAATAGAATTCCACCGTATCTAATACCTTCTCCCTTTGGAGAAATTCATTTATATATTTAATCAACTTTCTAGTTGTAGTTTCCTCTAAAACCTGTATTATTTCGTAATCCAATTCAAAACTCATACTGCCCTCCAAAACGATAATTTTTAGCTGGTTCATAATTAATATATATATTATATAACAAGTTTATTCAATGGACAATTGACAATTGACAATTGATAATGGACAATTTTTTCAATGCACAATCTTAGACAATTCACAATTCACGACTCACAATTGGTTGAGTCTAGCTTTGGGATTTTTTGATTTAGGGTTGTCTTAGGCCAAAGATTTGGGCAACATCACCACAGGGAAAAAATAGCTTTGTATGTTTTTGAGACAGTCACAAAAATTTTATGACTTCCACTATAACCAGCATAAAACCTAAGCTAGCAGGATGTTGTTTGTCTTATTAAATTGGAATTGGACAGATTGTATTCTATTTAGCCAAGCTATTACATATATATCGAATAAGGATTAATTATAAGAGTTTAGAGGAGGTGTTTTTTTGCTTAAGAAACTTTTAAGCTTGACTTTAGTGGCCATCCTTATGATGGGCCTGGTAGCTTGTGGAGGAAGTAAAGAGGCTACTACGGATCTAGGCTTTAAAATTGGTATAGTAACTGGAACTGTTTCTCAGGGGGAGGAGGAGTTTAGGGCTGCTGAAAATGCCATAGCCAAGTATGGAAGCTCCATAAAACATGTAACCTATCCAGATAAGTTCGCCCAGGAGCAGGAAACTACCATCGCTCAAATAACTGCCTTGGCTTCCGATCCTGATATTAAGGCTATAATCATATGCCAGGCAGTTCCCGGTACTTCTGCGGCCATCGATAAGATTAAGGAGGAAAGGGACGATATCCTCTTTATTGCTGGAGTACCCCATGAAGACCCAGCAACTATCAGTGCAAGGGCAGATATTGCCATTGAAACTGATAACCTAACCCGTGGAAGAACCATTGTAGAGCTGGCAAAGGAGATGGGAGCGGAAACCTTCATCCACTATTCCTTCCCAAGGCATATGTCCATGGAGCTGCTTGCCCAGCGAAGGGATATTATGAAACGAACCTCTGAAGAATTGGGAATTGAGTTCGTTGAAGTCGATGCCCCTGACCCAACTGGCGATGCCGGAATACCAGGAGCACAGCAGTTTATGATTGAAGATGTGCCCAGACAGGTTGAGAAACATGGCAAGAATACAGCCTTTTTCAACACCAACTGTGGAATGCAGGAGCCCTTGATTAAAACGGTTTTAGAGACGGGAGCCATATATCCAGAACAATGCTGTCCTAGCCCATACCATGCCTACCCAGGAGCCCTGGGAATTGAAATACCAGAGGACAAGGCAGGAGATGTCGGCTACATGTTAGAGCAAATCCATGCTGTAATCGATGAAGCAGGAGCTAGCGGAAGATTTGCCACCTGGAAGGTATCTGCTAATATGGCAATAATAGATGCTGCCATCCAATATGCCATCGATTATGGTAATGGGAAGGTAGACAAATTCGATAAGGACCATATGGTTAAGATATTCAAGGAGATTACTGGAGACGATGAAATTATAATAAACCAATTGGAAGAAAATCCAAACTTCCTATTGTTTGTAGCAGGTTCTGAAATATTTTAAGTGGAGAGGTCGTTTTTCGACCTCCTTCTTCTTAAATTAAGGGGGGATTTAATGGATTTACTCCAAATCAAAGGTGTAAATAAAAGTTATGGTGAAAACAGGGTTTTAAAGGATGTATCCCTAACCATTAGGGAAGGTGAAATCCATGGTTTAGTAGGGGAAAATGGTGCAGGTAAATCTACCCTAATGAATATACTATTTGGAATGCCTGTTATCCATTCGACTGGTGGCTATGAAGGAGAAATCTTCTTTGAGGAGAATACATATAATCCTACTTCTCCAGAGGATGCCATGCTGACAGGAATTGGGATGGTTCACCAGGAATTTATGCTAATACCCGGCTTTAGCATTACTGAAAATATTAAGCTAAATAGGGAAAGAACAAGCCCTAGTATCCTCAGTAAGATCTTTGGAAAGGGATTAGAAAAGCTGGATATGGAAGCCATGGCAGGGGATGCTAAAAAAGCCCTAAAAAAGCTTGATATGGCCATAGATGAATTTTTGCCCGTAGCAGGCTTACCCGTAGGGCATATGCAGTTTATTGAAATAGCCAGGGAAATCGATAAGGGAAAATTGAAACTTCTAATATTAGACGAGCCTACAGCCGTTTTAACGGAAGCCGAGGCAGCACGCTTTTTAAAGGTCATAAGGAGATTAGCCCAAGAAGGGATATCCATCCTGTTTATATCCCACAGGCTAGATGAGGTAAAAGAAGTTACAGACCGAATCACCATCTTGAGGGATGGAGAGGTGGTTAAAACCGTTGAAACTAAGGAGATAAGTTTAAATGAAATAGCTAGACTTATGGTAGGTAGGCCAATCGATTTTTCCAAGGCTAAAGAAGAAAGTCGCCATATAGGGGAGGAAAACATCCTTGAAATAAAGGATTTGAAGGTCAACATGCCGGGGGAGGAAGTTAAGGGATTAAGGCTTAAGGTAAGAAGAGGGGAAATACTGGGTATTGGCGGTTTGGCAGGCCAGGGTAAAATTGGGATTGCCAATGGCATAATGGGTCTGTATGAAAGCAGCGGTACCATCATAAAAGATGGCAAGGAACTCTCTTTAAATAATCCAAGGGAAGCCTTAAAGTCCTCCATAGCCTTCCTGTCAGAAGATAGGAGGGGAGTAGGCTTACTATTAGACGATTCCATAGAATTTAATATCGCCTTTTCGAGTCTAGAGGTGCAGGAGAAATTCCTCTTAAAATTTGGCCCTCTTAAGCTTATAGACAATAAGGCGGTAAGGGAACATGCCAATAGGATGATTGAGGAATTGGACATAAGGTGTATTAGCCCAAGACAGAAGACCAGAAGCCTTAGCGGAGGGAATCAGCAGAAGGTGTGTATAGCTAGAGCCTTAACCCTAAAACCAGATTTACTCCTAGTATCGGAGCCTACTAGGGGAATCGATATTGGGGCAAAGAAGTTAGTATTGGATACTCTGGTTAAACTCAATAGGGAATATGGGGTAACGATTGTAATTACCTCCAGCGAACTGGGAGAACTCCGTCAGATATCTGATAGGATTGCCATTATATATGATGGCAAGGTGGCAGGGATTCTACCTCCCGACGCTTCCGATGAGCATTTTGGCCTTCTAATGGCTGGAAAAGCTATTGAAAAGGTGGTGAATTAATTGAAGGGTTTTATCTATAGATTGGGTATTCCACGCTTTATAATCATCTTATTCCTGATATTACTGATGATTTTTGCAATCTATCTGGATATCCCCTTATCGGGACTTATAACCGATATATTGGTCCGGTTTGGAATGAATGCTATTTTGGTCCTTAGTATGGTGCCTGGAATCCAGTCGGGGATAGGTCTTAATTTCAACATCCCCCTAGGGATTATCTGCGGACTAATTGGGGCCTTGATAAGTGTTGAATTCCAGCTTACAGGCTTTGTGGGTTTGTTTGCCTCCATCCTTATTGCTGCCCCCTTAGCTGGAATAACTGGTTTTTTCTATGGTAAGATGTTAAATCGGGTAAAGGGTCAGGAGATGACAGTTGGAAACTATGTTGGATATTCGGTGGTATCCTTTATGTGTATCTTTTGGCTTTTAGCCCCCTTTAAAAGCCCAGAGCTCATATGGGCCTATGGGGGTAGTGGGTTAAGGGTAACCGTATCTTTAGAATCCTCCATCCGCCATGTATTAAACGACTTTTTAGCTTTTAATATTGGCAGCATAAGGATTCCAACGGGACTTATGTTATTCTTTGCAGTATTTGCCTTTGTAATATGGCTGTATTCAAGGAGCAATAAGGGACTATCCATGATAGTGGCAGGAAGCAATGAAAAATTTGCTCTTTCAAACGGCATAGATGTGGATAGGGAGAGGATTAAGGGGACTATTATGTCTACCATTTTGGCCAGCATCGGAATAATAGTCTACAGCCAGGCCTTTGGTTTTTTACAGCTCTATAATGCACCTCTATATTCTGCCATGCCAGCTGCGGCTGCCATACTAATAGGGGGAGCCAGTATTAAAAGGGCCAATATATTCCATGTAATAATGGGAACAATCCTTTTTCAATCCCTATTGGTGGTAGCCTTGCCGGTCATAAATGTGATAGCAGAAGGAAGTATGTCGGAGGTTATTAGGATAATCGTGAGTAACGGCATAATACTATATGCCCTGACTAGGGAGGAGGAGTTGGCATGATAGTACCCATTATATTTTTAATCATATGTATAGTAGGTTCTTTCTTTACGGGTCTACCCTTTGGATTTTTGTTAAATGAAATGGTAATAAGGCTTTCGAGGAACCTGCTGCTGGTGATGTCCTTGATACTACCCGTAATTACAGGTCTAGGCTTAAACTTTGCCATAACCTTGGGGGCTATAGCAGGACAGATTGCCTTGATTATAATAACCAACTATACCATCGGTGGTTTTAAGGGCTTTATATTGAGTATAATCCTATCCACCCCTTTTGCCATCCTATTTGGCTACCTGGTAGGTAGAATACTTGACAAGGCCAGGGGGAAGGAGATGATTACCAGCATGGTATTGGGTTTCTTTGCTAATGGAATCTATCAGCTGGTATTCCTATTGTTTGCAGGGACCATAATACCTATTAGGAATAAGGAATTGCTCCTTGCCTCTGGAATAGGGATAAAAAACACGGTGGACTTAGCCAATATCAAGTACTCCCTAGACTATCTTATCCCCTTCCATAAGATAGATATTGGCCTGTTTAAAAGCTTAGGGAAATACCCCATAACAACTTATTTGGTGTTATTTCTCTTCTTCCTTTTGCTAAACTTTCTATTAAAGACTAAATTAGGCCAGGATATGAGGGCAGTAGGGCAGGATTTGGAGATTGCCAGGGTTTCTGGGATCAATGTAAGAAGGACTAGGATCATTTCAGTTATAATATCCACCGTATTGGCCGCTTGGGGGCAGATAATATTTCTACAGAATATTGGAACCATGCAGACCTATGCCAGCCATGAACAGGTAGGGTTATTTGCTGTGGCATCCTTACTAGTAGGTGGGGCTACCATAGATAGGGCTTCTTGGAAGGAGGCCTTGATAGGAACTTTCTTATTCCACTTCCTATTCGTTATATCCCCACTAGCAGGCCAGAACCTATTAGGAAATGCCCAAATAGGAGAATACTTTAGGGCCTTTGTAGCCTATGGGGTAATAGGATTAGCCTTGGTATTACATGCTTGGGAAAAGGATAAGGTCAAAACCAGATTAAAGGATTTACCAAATTAACAAAGGGCGACTTTGGTCGCCCTTTATTTATGGAATAAAAAATCAACTAATGGTACAATTAATATGTAGAAAAATGGGTATACCTTATTGGACACAATATTGGACACAGGAAGGAGATAGCAATGGAAAGGTTTTTTACTAAGAAAGTAAACATAATAATAATCTCATTAATCTGTATGGCCTTATGGGGGAGTGCTTTTCCCGTAGTAAAAATAGGTTATGAGTTATTTGAAATTGAAGCAGCCGATATCTTTGGGAAAATCTATTTTGCTGGATTGAGGTTTTTCATAGCATCAATCATGGTTTTTATAATCCACAGGATAATATTTAAGAAAAATCCAGTTTTAAAATCCCACCATATTAAGCCCATAATAATCTTAGGCCTACTCCAAACCTCCTTGCAGTATTTCTTTTTCTATATTGGGGTAGCCAATACAAGTGGGATCAAAAGCGCCATACTTCAATCGGGTAGCACCTTCTTTGTAGTTATTATGGCCCATTTTCTCTTTGAAGAGGATAGGCTGGATTTAAAGCGTAGCCTAAGCCTGCTCCTTGGATTTGCTGGTGTGGTAATTATAAACCTAGGGAAGGATTTCGATTTAAACTTTAAGATTACAGGGGAAGGCTTTTTACTTATGTCCTCCCTCTTAAGCGCTCTTGCAACCATCTATGTTAAGAGTATGCCTAGGGACATTAGCCCCTTCTTAAGTTCTGGAGGGCAGATGTTAACAGGCTCTTTACTGTTACTATTAGTTGGAAAGATAGGATTAAGGGGAGGGAGCATAAACTTTAACCCAGCAAGTGTATCCTTATTGCTATATGCCGCCTTCATATCAGCTGCTGCCTTTACATTATGGTACATGGTACTTAGGTATAATTCTCCTGGCAAGGTCAGCATATACAGGCTATTCATCCCTATCTTTGGTTCCATATTCTCTGTGCTCCTGATAGAGGGAGAATATTTTACCATAAACCTTGTCCTGGGATTGTTGGCAGTAGTGCTGGGAATCGGAATCCTTAATAAGGAAGATAAAAAGGTCTCTTAAATGGGGCCTTGTATATAAATCATATAGGAGGGATTTGATGTTAAAATTCAAGGATTATGAGTATAAGCGGCCTGATTTTGTAGCATTGGAAAAAGAATTTAAAGAGCTCCTTGAAAAATTTGATAGGGCAGAAAGCTTCGAGGAACAAAACCAAATAATGGCCACCATCAATAAGCTTAGGTCCAATGTGGAGACCATGAGCAATCTTGCCTTCATTCGTCATTCCATAAATACTCAAGATGAATTCTATTCAAAGGAGAAGGATTTCTTCGACGAAAATATGCCCTTATATGAAAAGATAGTAACTGAATTCTACAAGAGTTTGGTAAATTCAAAGTTTAGGGCTGAATTGGAAAAGGCTTGGGGAAAACAGATTTTTACCCTGGCAGAATTAAAGCTTAAGACCTTCTCCGAGGAGATAATGGAGGATTTAGTAAAGGAAAACAAATTGATAACCCAGTATGATAAGCTGATTGCCTCTGCCGAAATAGAATTTGAAGGAGAAAAGAGAAATCTTAGCCAGATGATGCCCTTCATCCAATCTAAGGACAGGAAAACTAGAAAGGCAGCCTATGAGGCCTATACTAGCTTCTTTGTAGAAAATGAAGCTGAGTTTGATAGGATATACGATGAGCTGGTAAAGGTAAGGACCGAAATGGCCAGAAAACTAGGCTATGAAAACTTTGTTGAGTTAGGATATGCCCGCATGGCCAGGTCCGATTATAATCCAGAAATGGTTGCCAACTACAGAAAACAGGTATATGAGGATTTAGTACCAATAGTGGTAGAACTAAAAGAAAGACAAAGAAAAAGACTAGGCCTAGACAGGTTAACCTATTATGATGAGCCCTTGGAATTTCTAACAGGAAATGCTGTTCCTAAAGGGGATCCAGCTTGGATTTTAGAAAATGGCAGGAAGATGTATAAGGAATTATCCGAGGAGACGGATGAATTCTTCACCTTCATGGTAGAAAGGGAGTTGTTGGATTTAGTCAGCAAGAAGGGTAAGATGAGCGGTGGTTATTGTACCTATATACCCGATTATAAGTCCCCCTTCATATTTTCCAACTTCAATGGAACCAGAGGAGATATAGACGTTTTAACCCATGAGGCAGGCCATGCCTTCCAATCTTACTTGAGTAGGGATTATGAAGTACCAGAGTATAGCTTTCCGACCTTGGAAGCCTGTGAAATTCACTCTATGAGTATGGAATTTATCACCTGGCCATGGATGGAATTATTCTTCAAAGAAGATGTGGACAAGTATAAATTCAGCCATTTAAGCGGAGCAGTAAGTTTCATCCCCTATGGGGTAACTGTAGATGAATTCCAGCATTTCGTCTATGAAAACCCACAGGCTACTCCTGAGGAAAGAAAGGCTAAATGGAGGGAAATAGAGAAGAAGTACCTGCCCTTTAGGGATTATGAAGACAATGATTTCTTAGAAAGGGGAGGCTACTGGTTCAGGCAAGGCCACATATTTGGAAATCCCTTCTACTATATAGACTATACCTTGGCTCAAGTTTGTGCCTTCCAGTTCTGGATAAGGATGATGGAAGATAAGGAGGCCGCTTGGGAGGACTATATAAGGCTTTGTAAGGCTGGAGGCAGTAAGCCCTTCTTAGAACTAGTAGAATTAGCAGGGCTTAAGAGCCCCTTTGAAGATGGAACCATAAAGGAGGTAGTAGGGCCTATTAAGGAATGGCTAGACTCCATAGATGATAGTAAGTTCTAAAAGAAATTGCAAATAAGAAAGAAGCTGGATGTGTGTCCAGCTTCTTTTTAGTTCTGTTCTTTTATTCTAGATAAACATTCGTCTATATGGTTTAATCCATTTAATAGTTCATTTAAATGGTAATTGTATACTAAATCCAATTCATCCAGACTATCTTCATCTGAAGAGGTAATCTCCTTATCAAATATTTCCTCTAAAGCCCTCCTATTCCTTTCGTTAATAATTGGTGAATTTTCTATGGATAGAATAATCTTTAAATTGCTATAGATATTTGAAAAGGCGGTAAATATCCAATCGTAATTGCTGGTGTCGTGGGCTTTTCCCAAGCTTAGTCTGCTGTCCTTCTTGAGAATGGTATAGTTTTCTTCCATATCGATTAGGTATTTCTTAAAATCCTCCAAGGAGGGTTTTTCTCCCTGATAAATGATTCCCTCTATCATTCCTTTAATCTCAAAATAAGTTTTATCAATCATCTCTTCAATCCTTGCCTCCATATTAGGAGGCACTATAAAGTAGTTGATTGCAGTTCCTATAATTAGCCCTACTAAGGTGTCCACAGTCCTATAAAGGGCATAGTTTAATCTGCTTCCTTCATCGTGATTGAGGATGATGGATAAAAATACCATGGTTGAAAGCTGGATGGACTTTTTCAAGCCTAGGATATTACATATATAGATTATGATTAAAATTCCTATTCCTGTGGAGATTACATTTTCGGGTGCCAAGTAGGAGAAAAGCATTGCTATAACAGCCCCGAATACGGTTCCATACATCCTATCCTTGCCTCTAGACAGGGATTCGGATACGGAAGTCTGCATAGCTATTATAGCTGCGATTCCAGCAAAGAAAGGGCTTTTTAAGTTTAGAATATTGGAAATAAAGATGGTAAATGAAACGGCAAAGGCCGTCTTTATGGTTCTCATTCCAATCTTTTCAATCTTCATATTAATCCTCACCTTTTATATTGCAATAATTATTATAACAATGAAATGGATAGAGGACAAGCTAATAATATTGTAGGCTAATAATGACAAATATAGTATATAATATAATATAGGGAGTAGAT
>ERZ773359.2552-NODE-2552-length-22789-cov-5.474268_pt1 | contig 22789 bp, 25 predicted proteins | sample MGYA00374955_ERZ773359 | MGnify/ENA primary metagenome ERZ773359 (study PRJEB29098, sample SAMN04486028) | biogas fermenter metagenome | study: EMG produced TPA metagenomics assembly of the Biogas fermentation microbial communities from Germany - Plant 4 DNA1...
ATAAACCATTAAATGTATAAAAAACAACTGTTTTCAGCCAACCTAAAAATACTAAATAATATAAATCTTGGAATACTATTAATTTAAAAACTGCAACTAAAAAATTGCAGTTTCACATACTTTGTTTTAGCATTCTACCTATAACTAATAAAACAGCACCCCAAAAAAGTACAAATGGAAAAAGATTTTCTGGTTCTTTAAAAAATTCACTTAAAGAAAAAGGGATTGATTCATTTAATACAACATCAATTACATCGATTTTTTTATCATCATAATAAACATCAATAGTACCTATTTTTTCACCTTTTTTAAAATTGGGACTTATTTTTTCTGGACCATTATAATCAAATGTCACTAAATCTTTATTAAAGGTATTATCATAATATAAAGTAATATCCTTATCAGCTTTAATAGTTATATTTTTTACTTTATTATATTTGGTATCAAGATTAATTAATTCTTCATCTTTTTTTACTACGTTGTAATATTTATAATTACTAAAATAATAATCATATATTTTAAGTGCGTCTTCCACATGATAAGGATAACCATTAACTGGTGCTTTAGCAGTTACCAATAAATACTTAATATCATTTTTGGTATCGTGTGCAACGCTGGCAAGACATAAACCTGCTTCATCGGTATAACCTGTTTTGGCTCCTTCAATAATATCGGTATCAATACCATATTTAATTGATGTATTATAAAGAGTACTATATAGTTTTAATGATGAATCTTTAAAATCATAAGTCTGACTTTCAAAAATAGTTTTGAATAAATCATTTTTAAGAGCATACATTAATAATTTAGCTACATCATCAACAGTCGATATTTGACCTTCTGCATCTAAACCTGTCGCATTAACAAAATGCGTATTAGTAAGCCCTAAAATATTTGCTTTTTGATTCATAAGTTTAACAAAATCATCTTCACTTCCAGCCAAACTAATAGTTAATGCCCGGGTTGCATCAGCACCACTAGAAATGAAAGTACCATATAATAAATCCTCATAAGTAACAACTTGTCCATTAACAAGTCCAATAACTGCCGCCCCTTCTTCATATAATCCATAAAACATATTATCGTTAACAACAACCGTTTCATTTAAATTATCAATTTGCTCAATAGCAACTAAAGTAGTCATAATTTTATTTAAACTTGCAACTTTTGTTACTTCATCTTTATTTTTTTCAAACACAATTGTACCATCGTTTAAATTATACATTACTGCATGCTCACTTGCTATCTCTAAAGCATATGCATTAAATATACCTATAAAAAAGATCACTAGCACTATTAAACACTTTTCCATCAAATCACTACCTTTTTGTTTATAATGGTTTGTCAAAAATGTTGTTTTTTCCTGCCAATATTTATTATTCAATAGGAATTAATGAAAGAGATACTTTTTGCTTATCTTCATGAATTTTTTCAACATAACAGTCAACAATATCTCCAACACTAACTACATCACTTGGATGTTTTATGTAATTTTTAGATAATTTAGAAATATGAACAAGACCATCGTTATAAAGTCCAACATCAATAAAAGCTCCAAAATCAACAACATTACGAACCGTTCCTTGAAGTTTCATTCCTACCTTTAAATCTTCTAATTTTAGAACATCACTTCTAAGTAATGGTTTGTCCATCATATCTCTTGGATCGCGATTTGGTTTAGTTAAAGATGCTACAATATCTTCTAAAGTGTATTTATCTGTTTTTAATTCCAACACATATTCATCAATATTGATATCTTTTAATTGTTTAACCAGTGCTTCACTACCAATATCTTTAACGGTAAATCCTAATTTTTCTAAAAGCTTTATAGCAACATCATAACTTTCTGGATGAATATCAGTTACATCTAAAGGATTATCACCTTCCACAATTCTTAAAAACCCTATTGCTTGTTCATAAGTTTTATCAGTAATTAATTTTTGCTTTTTTATTTCTTCACGTGACATAATTTTTCCATGTTTCTCACGATAATTAATAATTTTATCGATATTTCTTTTATTAAGACCGGAAACATATTTCAAAAGATAAGGACTTGCCGTATTGATATTTACACCTACTTGATTGACAGCCTTAGTAACAACAAAATCTAAAGATTCAGTTAATTTTTTATTGGAAATATCATGTTGATAAAGACCAACCCCTATACTTTGGGGATCAATTTTAACTAATTCTGATAATGCGTCTTGAAGCCTTCTTCCAATACTTACCGCACTTCGCTCTTCCACACTCAAATTTGGAAATTCTTCAGCTGCTAATTTGCTTGCGGAATAAACAGAAGCACCAGCTTCATTGACAATAATATATTCTACTTTATGATTTGCTTCTTTAATAACATCGGCAACAAAAGCTTCACTTTCCCTTGATGCTGTTCCATTTCCAATAGCAACAATATCAATATTATATTTGTGAATTAAATCCAACATCAATTGTTTGCTTTTTTCATATTCTAAAACTGGTTCATGGGGATAAATAACTTGAACTTCCAACATTTTACCAGTATTATCAAGAACTGCTAATTTGCAACCTGTACGATAAGCTGGATCTAATCCAAGAATCATTTTATCTTTTAAAGGTGGTTGCAATAATAATTTTTCTAAATTTTTACTAAAATTATCAATTGCAACATCTTCTGCTTTCTCTGTTAAATCAGATCTTATTTCACGTTCAATGCTTGGTTTTATTAATCTTTTATAACTATCTAAAATTGAATCTTTAATAACTGCAAAAACAAACGATGATGGGTTTTTTACTACTTGTTTTTCTAAATAATTAACAATTGTTTCCTTATCTATTTCAATATTTACTGAAAGTATTCCTTCTTTTTCACCACGATTTATAGCAAGAATACGATGTGGTTTTATTTGTTTCACGTTTTCAGTATAATCATAATACATTTCATATACTTTATTTTCATCAACTGCATTCTTTTTTATTTTACTAACAATCTTTCCATTTCTAAAAGTATAATTTCTAATCCATTTACGATATTTTGCATTATCACTTATCTGTTCAGCAATAATATACATGGCCCCTTGAATTGCCTCTTCAACAGTTTTAACCTTTTCATTAATAAATGGTTTAGCAAGTGTATCAATATCGCCAGATACAGGAAATTCCATAATCTTTTTAGCCAAAGGTTCAAGACCTAATTTTATGGCTTCTGTTGCTTTAGTCTTTTTCTTTTCCTTAAACGGGCGGTACAAATCTTCTACCTCAACTAATTTAGTAGCCCGCATTATTTCATCTCGAAGTTCATCTGTCATCATATCTTTTTCTTCAATTAATCTAATCACATCTTCTTTTCTTTTTAATAAATTTACTTGATATTCATAAACCTCATTAATAGCACGAATTTGCTCTTCATTTAAATTGCCCGTTTTTTCCTTTCGATATCGAGCAATAAAAGGAATTGTATTTCCTTCACTAAGTAATGTTAAAGTTGCTTCTACCTGTTTAATTGTAACATTTAAATCTTTTGCTATTTTCTCTATAATATCTTTATTCATTAATATCACCCTACCATATTTATTAATTATACCACATCATTGTTATTTTTTTTAACAAAAGATGCTCTTTTTACAGCTTTTTCCCCAAACTTTTGATTAATATCATCAACGATTTTTTCCAATTTTTCCTCTTTTTCTCTTTTTTCAATATCTTCAAATAATGACATTTGATAAGGACAATTATCTGTTAAATTATCTAGTCTAATTCCAATTAATCTTATTGGCTCATCTTCCCAAACTTCATCAAATAATTTTTTCGCTACTTTAATTATATCGTTAGTTAAATTAGTAGGATTTTTTAACTTTTGTTGATGAGTTTTATTATTAAAATATTTGTCGCGAACAATTACAGCAACCACTCCAGCATACTTTTTTTCCGCTCGAAGTAAATAAGCCACATTAGATGCAATTTTTTCTAATACTTTATATAATTCTTGCTTATTAGCAATATCTCTTGGAAGAGTAGTTGACTTACTAATTCCTTTAGGCGCACTTTCCTCACTTATTACTTCATCATCACCTATACCATTAGCCGCTTCAATATACTTACCAGCTTGATTTTTAAAATATTTATACATTTTTTGAAAATCTGCATGAGCAAGATCATAAATAGTATTAATTCCAAGTTCCCTCATTTTAGGTGCAGTTTTACGACCAATGCCAAATAAATTTTCAATAGGAAGAGGCCACATTTTACGTTCTACTTCTTCCATATATAAAGTATGAACCATATCTGGTTTTTTAAAATCAGATGCCATTTTTGCGCATAATTTATTATTGCCTATTCCAATATTAACAGTAAATCCTAATTCTTTTTTTATTTTTTCTTTTAATTTATAAGCAAACGCAATCTCATCACCATATAATTTTTTTACTTTTGTATAATCAATAAAACATTCATCAATCGAATACACTTCAATATCCGGGGTATATTTACCTAAAAACTGAAATAATTTATTAGACATTTCTTCATATAATTTATAATTCGGAGGATACACTTTTAATACCGGACATTTTTTACGAGCCAAATACAAAGGCTCCCCAGTTGTTATTCCAATCTTTTTACACAGAGTAGAACGGGCCAAGACTACCCCGCTTCTTTTGCTTTCATCTCCGCCAATAACCGCATAACTATTTCGAATATCATATTTATAGCCCTTATTTAATAAATCAACAGCTGTCCACGATAAAAAAGCATTATTAACATCAATATGCATGATAATCTTTTTCATCTTATCACCATTACCATTATACCACGAACTAATGTTTGGGTAAAGGTGTTTGGTTTTTAAACTTTTTCTTATTAGTTCTTTCTAATTTTTTAGGACAACTCCAATAATTTTATTAATTTAATTTTTCCCATACATTATCACTATGCCCAAATAAAAACGAAGACCTTTTGTCTTCATTATAATAAATGACTAATAATGAAAATTAAAATACCTAATATTATACCTAAAATATTAGTTTTTTGATGATTACAACAATGAATATGAGACCACAATTCAAAGATAACAATATAAACCAGCATTCCTTGGGTGATAGATAATATAATACCAAGAAGTGTATCATTGTTTAAAATACCATTATTAAAATACATGATTAATCCACCAACAAAAGTAGAAAGTGATATTGTGGCAATTATAGTAGAAGTTTTTAATAAGTTGGTACGTGCTTTATCCAAAGAAGACATTACTACCATTCCCATCGGAATATTATGTAAACCAACACCAATGCTCATTAACATCCCAGTTGAAAAGGAACCAATTGTGGTTGCATAAATCGCCATTCCCTCAATAATATTGTGAAAGATAATAGCAATACTTGAAACAAGTCCTAAATGAAAAAGTTCTTTATCATGACCTTCACCATGATTTGGAATAAAATTTTCTAAAGCCATAACTATAAGAAAACCTAAAACCGAAAAACCAATAATCATTACAATCGTTATGAAAGTTCTATAAGATTCTTGCAACAATTCAAAAGCTTCAGGAAGCAACTCTATAACAATCAAAGCTCCAATAACCCCTAAAGCCATGTTAATGGAAAAATCAACAAATTTATCATTATTTTTAACAATTTTAACAATTAATGCTCCGATCAAAGTAAATAAACCTGCTATTAAAGTAAATAATAAAGCATTCATTTTACCTTCTCCTCCTTATTCAAAATATTTTGGATATTTCTTTCTAACTTTATAATATAAATTGGTAAAAAATTTAAAATTAAAGATAGCTACACCAATTAATATTACAATGATTATCCATAACTTTAAAGTTAACTCAGTTAATGAAAATAAATTTGGCGCTCCAAGAACTCCACTTAAAAATCCCAATATAACAAAAACCATTAACATTTTTCTTACCAAATTAAATGGATATGATATTTTATATAATAGCATAAAGCCCATAAATGCAATCAAGATAACTGATAATGTTGTTGTTTCTTTAAGAGTAAGCCCCAAAACTAAACCTATAATCATAATTAACATAGTACTTACAACATTAGTGAGTGCCGCAGGCATCGCCCGGCTAATAACATTTGTTAAAAAACTTCCTTTAACTTTTTCATTATTCGGTTCAATTGCTAAAATAAAGGCAGGAATTCCAATTGTAAAAACACTTGTTAAACTAAGTTGTATTGGTTCATATGGATATGGAAGATTAATAAATAAAAAAATAATCGCCAAAACAGTAGCATAAATGGTTTTTACTAAAAATAAAGTAGCTGACCTTTGAATATTATTAATAGTTCTTCGCCCTTCATGAACAACATGAGGCATTGCATCAAAGTTAGAATCAAGAAGTACCACTTCTGAAACACTTTTTGAAGCATCACTACCACTACCAAGGGCAATTGCACAATCAGCCTGTTTTAAAGCAAGAACATCATTAACTCCATCACCAACAAATCCAACTGTTTTTCCACTTTCCTGCAAAGTTTCAACAATTATTTTTTTCTGATGAGGATTAGTTCTTCCAAAAATGTCATATTTTAACGCTGCTTCTCTCATTTCTTGATCATTTGCTATTGTTGATGCGTCAATATAATTGTTGGTAATATCAAGACCTAATCTTCTAACAATATCAAGAACAGTTAAAACATTATCTCCTGAAATTATTTTTAGATCAACTTCTTGCTCTTTAAAATATTCAAGAGTTTTAATTGCTTCTTTTCGAATATTATCCCGAAGTAAGATTAAACCAAGCACCTTTAAATTTTTAGGAAGTTTTCGTCCATTAAATCCATAATTACTTTTGGCAAGTAACAATACCCGATAATTACTAGAATATTTATTAACTATCTTTTTTATTTTTTCATTTTGATTTTTAACTACAAATTCAAAAGCACCTATAACAAAAGTTCCTATCTTTTTAAAACTTACTCCAGACCATTTTCGAGATGAAGAAAATGGAATAATATCATCAACTTCCCAAGAAACATCTAAACAAAATTTTTCTTTAAGAGCATTAGTTGTGGCATTAGAATCAAGATGTAAAGCAAGGGCTGATAAAATTTCCCTTTCATTTACATCATCATCTATTTTAATAAAATCAACAAACTCTACATTTCCATCAGTCAATGTTCCTGTTTTATCCAAACACAAGATATCAATTCTAGCTAGCATTTCAACACTATGAAGTTGTTGAATAGATACACGATAACGAGCAAGCCGAATCACACTTACTGCAAAAACAGTGCTTGTAAGCAATATTAAACCTTCAGGAATCATACCAATTAAAGCGGCAACTGTATTGACAACAGCATTTTGAAACACATTATTTTCAAGAGAAATTTGTTTTAAAAATAAAATAATACCAAGTGGCACAATTACAAAAGAAATTGTTTTAATAATTTTATTTAGGGAATTTAATATTTTCGACTTTTTTACCCTTACTGTTTTAGCTTCACTTGTAATGATTGCCGCATAATTATCTTTTCCAACCGATTTAACTTGTGTTTTAACCTTACCACTGACAATGAAACTACCTGATAATATTTCATCTCCAACCTTTTTATATACAGGATCAGATTCACCTGTAATTAATGATTCGTTTACCTCACAACTTCCTTCTAAAATAATCGAATCACAAAAAACCTGATTACCACTTTCTAAAATTACCAAATCATCAACAACTACCTCATTTAAAGAAATTTTTTCTTCTTTTCCTCCTCTTATAACTTTCGCTTTTGTTGCTGAAATTAGTGACAGTTTATCAACAATTCTTTTAGCATTTAATTCTTGGATAATACCAATTAAAGTATTACATATAACAACACCCATAAAAGCCACATTTTTAATTGAACCAACTAATAAAACAAATGTAGCAAGAGTTGCGTTTAAAAAATTAAACAAAGTAAAAATGTTCATACTAATAATTTCAAAAGCACTTTTAGTATAAACTTTAGTATCCTTATTAACTAATTTTTTTCTATTCTCTCTTTTACTTCTTCTGGCAAAAGACCTGTTTTTATATTAGTTAAATAATCACCCATATCCTTCCCTCATTCTTTACAAATTATATCTTTAGCAAAAATATATTTTCATTAATTTTTTTACATCTTATACGTAGAAGTTTTTATTCTTTAACCAGAATCATTATAACAAACACCATTTTCGGTGTCAACGCAAATTGAAACAAAAAAGCAAGCGTTAATAACACTTGCTAAATTTTTAAATGTTTTTTTACTGCTCGCCAACTACCAAACATACCAACTAATACTCCAATTAATATTAAGACACCAGATATATAATATACAAATGGAGTTGGATTAATTAATCTAATAAATGGCGAGAATAATTGACCATTAAAATGTTTAAATAATTCCAGATATCCATATGTGGTAATTGCAACAGGTACAATTGAACCTAATAAACCAAGAATTAACCCTTCGATAATAAAAGGTATTTTAATAGTGATATTTGTAGCTCCAACTAATCTCATAATTCCAATTTCTGTTTTTCTTGAGAAAATAGTAATTTTAATGGTATTAGAAATCAAAAATGCGGTTACTAATATTAATGATATTACAGTAATATAACTTATTTTTTCAACTACCTCAAAAACTTTTACCAGTTGTTCAACCATACCTTCGCCATACTTAACAACTACTACATAATCCATATTTTTTATTTCTTCAGCCGTTTTTCCAATTTCTTCAATATTCGAAACTTTAATTAAAAAAGTATGCTGAATAGGATTTTCTTCTAAAGTCCATTTATTCATAATATTTTCAAAAACATCAGAAGTTTCCATCATTTCTTTTGTAATATCTTCCTTTGATTGAAACTCATACGATTCAACATTTTCTAATTTATTAATTTTTTGTTCCAATTCTAATATATCTTCATCTGTTGCCGTATTATCGATAAATGCTACTATAGTAACATCTTTTTTAACTAATACAGCAAAATTATTTACATTAGCCGAAAGTACCATCGAAACAGAAACAACTAATAAAGTTATCGTAATTGATGATATCGATGCCATCGATAGTGAAAAGTTTCTAAAAACACTTTTAAAAGCATCTCTAATGCTTCTTCCTATTATCCTAATAGCTCGCATTTTTATATGTCCCCGGTTCATAATCTTTCACTATTCGACCAGCATCTAATAAAATAACTCTTTTTTTCATCCTTTCAACAATTTTTCGATCATGAGTAACCATAATAATTGTTGTTCCTAGTTTATTAATTTCCTTAAGCACTTCCATAATCTCCTCACTTGTATCCTCATCTAAGTTTCCAGTTGGTTCATCACAAATAAGTAATTTGGGACCATTAACAATAGCGCGCGCAATGGCGACTCTTTGCTGTTCCCCACCTGATAATTGGTTTGGAAAACTTTTAATTCGATTTTTTAATCCAACTAATTCTAACACTTTAATTACTTTTTGGTGAATTTCATCTTTTGGTGCTCCAAATATTTCAAGAGCAAAAGCCACATTTTCATAAACAGTTGACTTTTCTAATAAACGAAAGTTTTGAAAAACTACTCCAATTTGTCTTCGAAGTTTATATACCTTATTATTTTTAAGTTTAGCAACATCTATTCCACCAACATGGATTTTTCCGCTTGTTGGTTTTTCCTCACGATAAAGCATTTTAATTAAAGTTGATTTCCCACATCCGGTAGGTCCGATGACAAAAACAAATTCACCTTTTTTAATGGATAAATTTAAATCATGAATGGCTGTAACACCTGTTTTATATTTTTTAGTAACGTTTTGAATACTTATTAAATCCACACTAACCACCACTTCCTTTTGTATCATTAATTTTTAAGCTAGCATTTATAAAAATATCTAAATCGCCATCTAATACTTTTGTAGCATTACCTGTTTCAACATTAGTTCGATGATCTTTAACCATTGAATAGGGATGTAGAACATAACTTCTAATTTGTGATCCAAAATTAATATCAGTTGGACCACCTTTTATTTTTTTTAATTCTTTTTCTTGTTTTTCTAATTCTAATTTATATAATTTATTTTTCAAAATATCAAGCGCTTTTTCACGATTTTGAATCTGACTTCGTTCATTTTGACATGTTACTACAAGTCCTGTTGGAATATGGGTAATACGAACAGCAGAATCAGTGGTATTAACATGTTGCCCACCTGCTCCACCGCTTCGAAAAACTTCAATGGTTAAATCATTTTCATTAATTTCAATATCAATTTTTTTATCAAAAAATGGCGTTACATCAACTGACGCAAATGAGGTGTGACGACGAGAATTAGCATCAAAAGGTGAAATTCGCACCAATCGATGAACACCTTTTTCGTTTTTTAAATAGCCATAAGCATTATTTCCTTTAACCAATAATGATACTGTTTTAAATCCGGCTTCTTCACCTTTTTGCTCTGCTAATACTTCAACTTTATAACCTTTTTTTTCAAAATAGCGAAAGTACATTCGATAAAGCATTGATACCCAATCATTTGCTTCCGTTCCTCCAGCACCTGAATGAATCTCAAATATGGCATCTTCTTTATCATAAGGACCATCAAGTAATGTTAATATTTCAAGTTCATCAAATTTTTTGTTAATACTATTAACATTATTTTCTAGCATTTTCTTTATTTCATCATCAAATTCTATTTTTAGTAACGAAATCATTTCTAAATTATTATTTATTTCTTCTTTTAAACTGCTAAACTCATCTATTAACTTTTTTAAATTATTATATTCTTTAATAATTTCTTCTTGGTTATTCTGATTAGTCCAAAAGTCTGGACTTTCCATAATTTGTTTTAATTCACTAGCTTTTTTCTGCTTCGAATCTAAGTCAAAGAACCCTCCAAAGTTCATTAATTCGACTTGAATATTCATTGTAAAATTTTTCCATTTCATTTAATTCCATTTATCCCACTCCTACTTTTATTATTATACCAAATAAACTATTCTTTTTCTATCTTTTCTTTTTTTACTTTCTTTAAAACAAAATACCTACATTCATAAGCACAGTTATTTTTTAAATAATCATCTTTCATTGTATAATCATTTATTTCATTAAATCGAGGATTATCTTTTTCACAAAAACCTTTAAGTCGAAGTTTTCCATATGCCCAATCTCCAATAATATAATCAAAATCATCAAAATAATCAGTCATTTTTTCAGTAACTTCATTTAAATCAAAACCGTCACGATATTCTTCTATTAATTCATAATAGTTATTGCCAATTTGATATTTTTTCATACCTATCCTCCTCGATACTCATTTAGAAAAGCGGGCGCGACTTCTTTATATTTACTTAAACTAGAAGAAGAATTCCAAGTCATATACCCACCATTTAAACCAGCTTCATATAATCCTTGAATTTGCTCCGCAATTTTATCAGCATCATATTCAATTCTTGGTGTTCGAATAGCATCATAAGTTTGAATCCAACTTCTTACAATCGCAGGACTTGGCGTTTCTTTTTGACGAGGTATTACATAATTTTCTCCCCAATATTTCAAAAGTTTATAAGGAACCGTCCATACAATCTCACTAAATTCATATTCATAAGCATTAAAATGATCGGGATATGGCATTGGGCTCATAACATCTACCACATTTGATATAGCCGCCCAGTATTGTCCATATCCTGTAACGTAAGGATGTGCCGATTCACCAAAAACATCCGCCGCTACATAAACATTTAACTCATGAAGTTCATCAACAGCATACATTAAAAACCTTTGAATAGCCTCGGCCTTATCTTCATTATAAACATTTTTCATATCAATTACGCCTTCTTGTTCTAATTTATATGTACGATCAGGGAATCTAACATAGTCAAACTGAATTTCATTAAATCCCATTTCCTGCACAGCCTCTTTGGCTAATTCAACATTGAATTCCCACACTTTTCTATCAAAAGCACTTGGCCAGTAAGAGCCATTGTGTAAAAAAGGTTCACGTGTTTCGGTATCAACAATCGCACTTTCGGGATGATCTTTGATAAAATAAGAATCTTTAAAAACAGTTATTCGCCCAATAGCGTAAAGCCCCGCATCTTTTATTTTTTTTATGGCCTTTTTATAATCTTCAAAAGAATTAAATGCATGTTCGTAATTTGTAGGAGAATATTTTTGCATAACAGGAGATTTATAAGCAGGTGCGGTATTATCTTTAATATCTACAACTAAGGCATTCAAGTTATATTCTTTAGCAAGTTTTATATACTCATCAACATTTTTAACAACACCACTATTTAAATACAAAGCTTTTACTTCTTCTGGCATAACATTATCTTTAAATTTCGGTTTTATTCGCGGATAATAATCTAAATTCCCCACTTTACCACCACCGTGAACATCTCCTCTTTTCAAATGAACTTGATAAATACCTTCTTCATCATAATTAAGTAACGCAAGCTCCTTACTATTTACTAAATATTTGCCATATAGATACCCCACTATATCTCCATATTGTATTTTATATTTATTAACTTTACCATTTTCATCTAATTTATCAAAACCTAGCACCACTACTTCTTCTCCTTTTTTTATCATTGTAGCAATACTACTATCTTCAAGATTATTATAAACAGTAACTGGAGTTCGAACATATAATTTTTCTTCCAAAACAACCTCCTCCAATTTCGAAACTAAACTATTTTGTTCAATTAAATATTCCTGATTATTATAATCAATTTTATAATACTTTATATTAGTTTCACTATTAATTAATTCATTTAAATTTACTTTTACTTGGGTCCCACGAAAAATTGTTCCCGTTTCTTCAAAATTTTCGTTATATAATTTTACAACATTAGTAGTACCAGCTACAAAAAAATCATTTTTTTTATTTAATATACCACCATTATTATTTATTTTTAATCCCGCAAGCATAATAACAATTAGAAGAAATAGCAGTAAAACAATTTTTACAATTTTAGTCCTTACTTTTTTCTTCATAACCATTCTCCTATTCCAACAATATAAGTATACCACACAACTTTTTTTTATTCCACCGGTATTAAAACATTTGACGACTTTGTATTAATTCCATGTAAATAATAGTTAGGAACAACACCTTGAATAAGTTTTATAGCAATAGGAATATTAACATTATACTTCATTTTTTGAGAAACAAAAGGTAATATAACTTGTTCATTTAATTCAATATTAACACTTACTTCCATTAATGCATTATTAATTCCATAATTAGTAATTTTCGTATCAATATGACTAATTACTTCACCAACTAAATTAAATTTAACAGGAATTCTCGGACCCAAATTTGATAAAAGCGCATTATTTAAAATAGCACCCGATGGTATTTCCATAATAATTCCTTTTTTTAATTTTTCAATATTATAATTAACAAATGTTTCTTCAATATCAACTTTGTCAATTTTACCATTAACAACATCTTTTAATTTTTGTTGAACATTTTTAGTAATAATGGTTAATAATTGATTAACAACTATAGGATTAAAATCTATTGTTTTAATTTCATTGGTGCTGTCTTTGGTAATAATTAATAAATCATCCAAGTTTAAATTTTCATTTATCACCTCACTAGTTACCCGATTAATAACTAAATTGGAAAATCTCTTGATTTCTGCTTCTGCATAATCCATAAGAATTGGAGTAACTTTAGTGTTTATATATGAAAAGGATGATTTTACTGAAACAACAATCAATATCAATATACAAATTAAAAACGTAGTTTTATTTATTTTAATTTTTATTCTAGGTAACAAATATTTTTTTTTAATTTTAAGCCTTCTTTTAATACTATCACCACCGTTATTTAATTATATGAATGTATATTCTTTATTATTTTGATAACAATAATAGTGGTGATAATATGACTTTAGAAAATATTATGAGTAAAGATCTAATCGTGGCAAATATTAATGACAATTTAAACGATGTTGCGCACCTTATGCGTGAATATGATATAGGTTTTATTCCTATTGCCAAGGATCAAAAAATTGTGGGGGTTATTACGGATCGAGACATTGTAATCAATTGTATTACCAACAATGATGAAAATGCTTGTATTGAAAATTATATGAACCGTAATTTAATTACTATTGATAAAAATGAAAATGTAAATGATGCGATTGAATTAATGGGAAAACACAAAGTTAAAAGACTTTTAGTTAGCAACAATGGATATTTAGCTGGTATTGTCTCCTTATCTGACATTATTAAAACTAATGTTGATAAAAATTTATTTATCGATAATCTCAAAAAAATGTGGGAAATTACTCGCAACAATGACCAAATAACCCCAAAAGTAAATGAGTTTAAACTTTAAAATCACTTATTTAATATTTGATGAGAATATACATTTCTCATCTTTTTTTAATATATAGTTTTTCTAACTAATAAATTTAGGCTCTTTGTCAAATAGTGTTGATGAATAAAAATCTAAATTTGATAAAGATACCTTTTTTTCTATTATTTAGCTTAAAATATAAAAACACGATTCCTTCATTAAGAAATCGTGTTAGCTGGTACTATTTTACCTCTTCTTTTTGATCTGATTTTTCTAATTTCTCTAAAATTTCTTTTGTTACTTTAATTGCATTTTCACGAATTGAATTAGCCATACTTTCAAAAACAGGTGTTCCTTTTTCCACAGTATACTCAACTAATTCTTCAGCCATATCTTGAACTTTTCTTGCTTTTTGTTTGGCAATTTTCATTACCTTTTCTTTGTCTAAATCTTCTAATTCCATTTTAATTTCAAAAATCTTTGCTTCAATATTTTCACGAACTTCATCAACATCAATGTTTTTTAATTCTTCCAAAAAATCATTGATTGCTCGCTTTAAATCTTGACGTGTTTCACTTCCTTTTTTAGGTGCAAATAAAAATCCAAGACCTAAACCAACTAAAGCACCTGCTAAAAATTTTCCAAATCCTTTTTTCTTACTCATTATCATCATTCCTTTCTTTTTTTTTCCTTTTTTTAAAAAATGACATAATACCCTTAGAAATAAAACTAACAACTCTGTCATTAAACGATACTAAAGTATCAGTAGTATAATCAATAATTTCAAACAACCCATTTAATTTATTTACTTTATAATTAACATCTTCTACTACTCTATCTACCTTTCCAAGGGTTTTTATTAATCTAATTACTAAGATGATTATGGCAATTATTAATACAATTAATAATATGTATAATATGAAAGGTAATATACTTTCATTTAACTTATCCATTACTATCTTCCCCTTTTTCGTACATTGAATCAATTAAATCAAACAAATCTTTTTCTGTTAATTTTTCATCACTGTCTGTTGTTTTTTCATTTTCTTCTGTTATTTTGTTATCACTTTCAAACATTTTTTCCAATTCATCTACTACCATACTTTCTTCTATTTCAATTTCAACATTAGTTTTTTCTTCGCCTGCATCATTAATAGTTATATCTTCAAAAGAAAAATCATCGAAAACATCAGAATCTTTTGTTTCTTTAATTTCATTATTATTATGACTAGAACTTTCATCTTTATTCTTTAATTCTTCAAACAAATCTTTTTCAACAGGTTCTTCCAATTCTTCTTTAAAGAGAATGGAATTAGAATTTAAAATTTGATTTTCTAATTCTTCTTCTAAAGTTCCAAAAGCTTTTTTACGAACCGAATCCACGTCAATTTCTTGAGTTGTAGTAATAGAAGATGTTGAAATCACTTGTTTTTCTATTTTTTTTACAGAAATATCATCTTTGCTGTAGTTTTTATCTAATATTCCATAAACAGGAGAAATAATAGGAGAAAGTTTAAATTTCTTTTCCTCTTTTTTTTCGTCATTTTTATGTGAGTTATATAAATTTTTATTTAATGTTTTTTCTTTAAAACCTGTGTACCTTAAATCTTCAAAATCGCTATCACTAAAAAAAACTGGTGTTGGTTGTTTTTCATCCTTATTTATAATTTCACTATCACTAATTTTTAACTCTGTTTCTTCTTCTTTTGAAGGAGATGCAATTTCCACTTTAATCATTTCTTTTTTTATTGGTTCTACTTCTTCTTCTACTTCATCGGTAAATAATTCTTTAATTTTATCGAAAAAACCCATTTTGTTCACCTCATTCTTCATTTATTATTTCCTCTTCATAGCGCAAAAAGTTTTGTGTTTCCTTTTTGGATGTAAAAATATCATATACTTCTTCCCTGTTAGTAAAAAAATCACTATTTAACATTAATTTAATAACATTATTATTAAATTTAATAGTTGATAAGATATAAGAGGCATCAAGAACAACTTGCTCGATGTCTTGTTTTGCCACCAGTGACTCAATTTTAGCATAATTATACATAAATTCAATAAAATATTTGTCGCCAATTTTATTTATTTCTAAATATCCAGTCTTACCATTAATATCTATAGCTTTAGAATAATATGCATTTTTATCTTCCTTATATTCAACTTTTTTATTATGATAATAACTTATAACATCAACATACAAATAGTAAAAATTACCTTTTGAATATAATTTATTATTTAATTCGGTCGTATCTAAATAATTTACTCCCCTTGGAATATAGTACTTATAACCTTTTCCTATTTGATTAAATAATTTATTGTCTTTCGATAAAACAACATTTACGATATTATCTATACTTTCTGTATCTATCCTAACAACTGTACAACCAGTAAGTAAAAATACACATAAGATGAGTATCAATTTTTTCATATTACACCTCAGTATTTATATTATACCAAATAATGATGATTACTGTAAGAATAAATATTATCTTTTGTAAATAAAGTGTCTATTCTTTTATTACTTCTACCATATATATAACAGATCCTTTTGAACCAAATTTTTCTTCATATTCAGTCATAATATTATCCGGATAATTATCTTCGTGTAAATCTAATGATATTTTTTCAATTTTGTACTCTTTATCTACTAAAGATTTTAATGAATATTCAAAAAACTTACGATTATCTGTTTTCATTATAATATGAGGCTTTTTTTTAAAAATCAATTCATATTTATTTAAAAATTTTTCACTTGTAAGTCTTCTTTTTTCATGCCTGTTTTTAGGCCATGGATCAGAAAAATTCAAATATAATGTATCAATTTCTCTATCAAAAAAAGCATCCACATTACTAGCATCATCGTTAATAAAAAGAAGATTTGGAATCTTTACATCCTTTACTTTTTCAAGGGCTCGAATTAAAACACTATCGTATTTTTCGATCCCCACAAAATTAATATCAGGACAATTTAATGCTTTTTCAACAATAAATTTACCTTTTCCAACACCTATTTCTAAATGAATAGGATTATTATTACCAAATAGTTCTTTATACCGTCCTTTATTCATAATAGGTTCTTTTATTACATAATCTGAATTTTGAACGATTTCCTCTGCACCTTTTACTTTTCTAAGCCTCATACTATCCCTCACATCAATTATACCACGTAATTAAAAATAGATAAATTATTCTTGTGGAAAAAATTCATATTCATAAATTTCTGAAACTTTTCTAATTAAAATTTTCGATGATCGCAAAAAAGGTTTTTTAGTTATCGGATTTTTTATTGTTTGCTCAACATACCCTTCATCCATTAACATTCCTAAAGTAATTGTTATTTCTTCCCCCTCTTCTTTTGGTAATAATACCTTATTTTCAGATGCCCAACTCTTGGCCATTAAAATAATATTATTTACTTGCTGTTCATACATTTTTTCTTTTGTCTCACTAATATATTTATCAACAGTGGGGAACGCTAAAATAGCGATTAAACTAAGCAATACCATCACCGATAATATTTCAAGCAAGGTGAAACCTTTATTTTTTTTCATATCATCAACCTCTTTATACTCTCATTTATAATATTATTATACCTTTTTATATTATTTTTGTAAATTAAAAAAACAACTATTCAGTTGCTTTTTCTTGTGAAATTACTTCTTCACCTTTATAAGTCCCGCATTCTTTACATACACGATGCGGTTTAACATCTGCACCACATTTCGGACATTTTGTTGTCACATTAGCATTTATTTTATAATGTGTGCGACGCATTCTTTTTCTTGTTTTGCTTGTTTTTCTAAATGGTACAGCCATCTTAAACACCTCTTTCTCATAATAATTTTTTTAATTTTTCAAATTCAGAATTAATATTTTTACTTTCTTCCGTATTCGGTATAAATTTCCATCCATCACCTTCCGCCTGAAAGCCTTTTGCATTTTCACTCACAACCTTCATCGGAATCTCGACTAATATATTTTCCCATATTATCGGAAAAATATCAATAGTATTTTCATTATTTTTAACTATTTCTGGATTTTCTTCTATTATTTCACTTAATTTTTTATTAATTTTAATATTAAAAGGATAATTAACAGGCTCTAATGTTAGAGAACATTTTAATTGAACAAGAATATAAAGGAAAACCTATATTTATGGATAAATAAAAAAGATACGTTTTGTATCTTTTTATTATATCTTCACATTTTTTGACAGTTTTTACAATAATATGTTCCCCTTCCACCTACTTTTATTTTTATAATAGGTGTATTACATTGCGGACAAGGTTCATTTTCTTTACCATGAACTAATAACTCTTGCTGAAATCTTCCATGAACCCCTTCGCTAGAAGTATAACTTCTTATAGTTGTCCCTCCAGCTTTAATGGCTCGCTTCAAAACACTTCGGGTATTATCAATAATTAATTGAAGTTGCTGTTTAGTCAACTTTTTAGCTTGTTTTAAAGGATTTATTTTACTTAAAAATAGTATCTCATCAGCATAAATATTACCTATTCCTACAATTATTTGTTGATCTAGTAAAACACTTTTAATGGGAAGATTTTTTTTCTTATACTTGCTTTTTAAATAATCAACTGTTAAATTATCATCATCTGGCTCTAACCCCAATTTTTTTAATACAGGAAAATCATAAATTTCTTTTTTAATAACTAAATTCATTTTACCAAATTTACGAGTATCTCTGTATCGAAGTTCCTCTTTATCATCAAATACAAAAACAACGTGTTCATGTTTATCCAAAGCTTCTGTTGTTTTTTTTATATTATATTTACCTTCCATCCTTAAATGACTTAACAAATAGTAATCATTTAACTCAAACATTAACCATTTTCCACGTCGATGAATATTAACAATTTGTTGATTTATAATTTTGCTTTTAAACTCATCTACTTTTGGATATTCTATTGTTTTTTCATAAAAAATTTTTACATCAACAATTTTTTTATTTAAAATTTTAGTTTTCAAAACTTCTTTTACTGTTTCAACTTCTGGTAGTTCAGGCATTTTCCAAATCACCTACAATTACCTTTTGTTTTATATCATTAATACCTATTATATTTTTTACATTAAAAATTAAATCATCAGTTATTTTACTAAAATAAAGTTCAATTTTTTGATTACTTTCAATAGGTAATTTTAATCTTTTGGCAAAAACAGTTCCCATATTTATTAATTCAATGTTATTATTAAAAAAATTTAATATTTTTTCTTCTAATAAAGGATAATGAGTACATCCTAGTACTAGTTTTTTTATATTTTGCTCTTTTAACGGTGTTAAATACTCCTTAATTTTGGCGTCACATAATGGTGTATTGATTTGATTATTTTCAATAATTGGGACAAAATAAGGACACTCCTTTGTAATAATATCATCCGCAAAAACATTACTTTTTATGGTCATCGTTGTAGCTATAAGTCCAACATCATTATATTTATATTTTTTTATTTCATCAACAGTTGGACTTATAATGTCTAAAATAGGCACTTTATATTTTTCTTTAAATTTTTCATCTATATTAGAACTAATGGTTCCACAAGCAATGATAATTAAATCTACTTTTTTATTTATAAGAAATTGAATGATACTATCTGCCAAAAATAAAAGTTCATCTTTACAACGACTACCATAAGGTACATTTAAAGTATCACCAAAATAAATATAATGGTGATTAGGATGATACTTTACCAATTCCTTTAAGACATTAAGACCTCCAACACCTGAATCAAATACTCCAATTTTCATTCTATATCATTTACTATTAATCTTTTCAATATTACCCATATAAGGTCTTAATACTTCAGGTATATTTATACTTCCATCAGCATTTAAATTATTTTCAATGAGTGCTATTAACATGCGAGGAGTGGCCAACACAGTATTGTTTAAAGTATGAGCATAATACTTTTTGTTCTCATCTTTAATACGAATACCTAGTCTTCTACTTTGTGCTTCTGTTAAGTTTGAACAACTTGCTATTTCAAAATATTTTTGTTGACGTGGACTCCAAGCTTCTATATCTAAACTTTCATATTTTAAATCAGCAAGATCACCTGAACAACATTCTAATGTACGAACTGGAATATTTAAAGATCTAAATAATTCAACCGTATAATTCCACATTTTAGTATACCATTCTTTACTTTCATCTGGATGACACACAACAATCATTTCCTGTTTTTCGAATTGATGAACACGATAAATTCCGCGTTCTTCAATACCATGTGCGCCTTTCTCTTTTCTAAAACATGGAGAATAACTTGTCAATGTTATTGGCAATTCATTCGCATCAATAATTGTATCTTTAAATTTCCCAATCATTGAATGTTCACTAGTTCCAACTAAATATAAATCTTCGCCTTCAATTTTATACATCATCGCATCGCGTTCTTCAAAACTCATAACACCATCAACTACATCTCCCCTAATCATGAAAGGAGGAATAACATAAGTAAATCCTTTGTCAATCATAAAATCTCGAGCATAAGCTAAAACAGCTGAGTGAAGACGCGCAACATCGCCCATTAAATAATAAAATCCACTACCACTTACACGACGGGCACTATCTAGATCAATACCACCTAAATTTTCAAGAATATCAATATGATAAGGAACTTCAAAATCATACTTTGTTTTTTCACCAAAAACTTCTCTTTCAACATTTTCACTATCATCTTTTCCAATCGGAACAGTATCAGCCATAATATTTGGAATTTTCATCATAATTTCTTTAATTTTGGCTTCAAGTTTAGTTTCTTCCGCTTCTAATTCCTCTAACTTTTTATTAATTTCACCAACTTCTTTTTTTATCTTTTCAACTTCTTCATATTTTTGTTCACGGACAAGTGCACCAATTTCACTTGATTTCTTATTTCTTGTTCCTCTTAATTCGTCAGCTTCTTGCTTAATTTCTCGATATCTAACATCCAATTTAAACACCTCATCAACTAAAGGTATTTTTTCATCCTGAAATTTTTTTCTAATATTTTCTTTTACTAACTCTTTATTATTTCTTATTAAATTAATATCAATCATTTTGCTCTCTCCTTTTCCTATTTTTTTATAAAAAAAGCTATTTTTATAGGAGCATCAAAATGCGGTGCCATCCTACTCAAATAGCTTAATTTAAGTAACGGTCATCCCGGGAATGTTTACATTCCACTCTGGAGTAGATTCACAAAAGATTATTACTAGTTTCCACCAACCACTAGCTCTCTACAAATAATTACTTTTGCTACTATTCTCCTTCAACGCATTCAAATAACTAATTTACTTTTTAAAATATTATCATTTTTTACACTTTATGTCAAGAAACATAAAAATTTTAATTTTATTTCTTTCTAGAAAAATCAATTATATATTCCTCAATTATATTCTATAAACGAAATTATTTATTCCTTTTAATGATTTGAGATTATATTAATATTCCAAACATCATGTAAACATTTTTAACTATATCTAATCAATTTTCAATGTTGAATTTTTTTTCTTTTCATAATGACTAAATTTTTTCAACTATTTTTCATAAATCATTTTACTTATTCATTTCCTCAACTGTAACATTTGTAAAATAAATGATATTTGTTTTTAGCACCAACCTATTTTTTGTATTAAAATAATTTTATTTATTGGTTGTTTGCAATTTTGCAATTATATATTTTTTTAAAATTAAATCATCTAACATTATAATTTTTACCCCATACAAATATTTGCCCATCTATGATACCAGCTATTAAATTGTTAACAGAAAAATTTGTGTCGTCTCTTCTTAAAACTTGAACATTATTTATGTAAGGTAATTTGGTCAAAGTTGAAAAATTTTCAGGACAAACATATACATCGCCATCACTTTTTATAGCAATAATACCACTTTTTGATCTTTTGCCTTTAAACGCAAGTTCAATATCTTCTGCTTTTCCATCAATATACTTATACACCTCATAACCAAGTGTTCCACAATCATTAACACTCGTATCTTTATTTTTTAATACATTATCAGCATGTTTTAATTCAGCCACCCTCACTATAGCATATGCAGAGTTTTGAAATGATGCTTTTTGTGCTTCTTCCACAATATTTAAAACACTTGGAATTGTAATTAATAAAATTATTGCTAATACTACGATAACCCCCAACAATTCAATTAATGTGAATCATTGTTTTTTCATATTAATACGTCATCCTTCCTAAAAAAATGAATAATTAAAAAACATCAATAGATTTCATGTTATTTCATACTATACTATAATAAAATCATAGCATGCGCAAAATGAGAATGCAACTAGCCTTATATTAGATTTACAACGACTAAACCTATAAATTTAGTTAAAATCTTGACTTTTAATGATCAAGATATGATTATTTACACCACATAAAAAACAATTATTATTTTTAATACTATTTTCAAAATAATATATATTTTTACATCAATTTAAATAAAAAAGATACAAAGGTATCTTTGTGAACTACCTCCACCTATAGAGGTGGTGGCTTCGTGGTCAATACTCCAATCGGA
>ERZ773359.2554-NODE-2554-length-22782-cov-7.555199_pt1 | contig 22782 bp, 22 predicted proteins | sample MGYA00374955_ERZ773359 | MGnify/ENA primary metagenome ERZ773359 (study PRJEB29098, sample SAMN04486028) | biogas fermenter metagenome | study: EMG produced TPA metagenomics assembly of the Biogas fermentation microbial communities from Germany - Plant 4 DNA1...
CATGACATTTTATCAGAATAAATTCAACATGACATTATCATAGAATAACTACATCTTGAGAAAATTTTACTTGCACAAGCTATTAAGTAATGGTATAATGACCGTGTATGAATAGACGAAAGTTGCTTAGAGTGGGTCACGCCCACTCTTTCATATTATCGTTTGTTGTGAAATTTTATATAAAACAAGTGTAATTATGAGCATAAAAGGTTTCCGGATCAAAACAGCAATTTCTGATAGCATACCAGTTGAGTTTCTTGTTGCTCCAAACTATAAGACATAAAGATTCGGATATAATATTATAGAGTTATATGCTTTTATATTGGAGGGAATATTTTGTCAAAAAAGAAAGTAGAACAATCAGTAGAAGATATGGTTATACCGATTTTAGAGAAACAAAGCTGTGAACTGGTAGATATCGAATATAAGAAAGAAGGAAACCATTGGTATTTACGCTTATACATAGATAAAGAAGGTGGCGTAACTTTAGACGATTGTCAAGCTGTCAGCGAACAGCTTAGTGATCTATTGGATGAAAGCGATCCAATACCACATAGTTATATTCTAGAGGTTTCTTCACCAGGATTGAACCGTATTTTAAAAAAACCATCAAATTTTGAAAGGTTTAAAGGCTCTAAAGTTGATGTTTCCCTGTATAGAGCGTTTAACGGTCGTAAAAAGTATACTGGTGAGTTGTTGGGCTGGGAAGGAGATCAACTTTTGATTCAAATGAAAAATGAAGTTCTGTCATTTTCTCGTAACGATGTTGCTTCAGTTAGGCTTACAGTTGAATTTTAAGCATGAATCGAGGAGGAGTATTTAGCATGACCGGGGAGTTTTTAGGGGCAATTGAAGATATATGCAAAGAAAAGGGAATTGACAAAGAGATATTGTTAGAAGCTATAGAGGCTGCTCTTGTTTCCGCATACAAGAAAAATTTTGGTTCTGCACCAAATGTAAGGGTAGCTGTAGATCGAGAGTCCGGTTCTGTAAAAGTCTTTGCCCAAAAAAGAGTTGTTGAAGGAGAAGTAAGAGACGAACTGTTAGAAATCAGCCTGGAAGAGGCAAAACATGTGAACCCAGGCATTGAAATAAATGATATACTGGAGATAGAAGTTACTCCCGGTAATTTTGGCAGGATTGCTGCTCAAAATGCAAAGCAGGTTGTAGTACAACGGATACGTGAGGCAGAACGTGGTTTGATCTATAATAAGTTTATTGAAAAGGAAAACGAAATGGTCACAGGCCTGGTGCAACAGGTAGAAGCTCGTAATGTGTATATAGACTTAGACAAAGCAGAAGCTATACTGCCTTATTCAGAACAGATACCTGGTGAAAAATATGAAGTGAATGACAGACTCAAAGTGTATATTACAGAGGTAAAGAAGACGACCAAAGGTCCTCAAATTATAGTGTCTCGTACTCATCCAGGTTTGGTAAAAAGGTTGTTTGAGTTTGAAGTGCCGGAAATAGTAAGAGGAGAAGTAGTTATTAAAAACATTTCCCGAGAAGCAGGCTCCAGAACGAAGATATCAGTTTATTCAGAAGATGAGACAATTGACCCTGTAGGCTCATGTGTAGGCCATAGGGGGATCAGGGTACAACAGATTGTAGAAGAACTCAGGGGAGAAAAAATAGATATAATAAAATGGAGCGAGGATCCTATTGAATATATTTCAAGTGCTTTAAGTCCTGCAAAAGTTTTGGCTGTATTACCTTCTTATGGAGATAGGTCAGCAATGGTAATAGTACCTGATAATCAATTATCCCTTGCGATAGGTAAAGAAGGTCAAAATGCTAGACTGGCTGCGAAATTGACCGGGTGGAAAATTGATATAAAGAGTCAATCACAAGCTCAGTTGTTGCAGGATATAATACCGAATGTAGAGTAAAGTGATGGTGAATTTTCTTGAGAAAAAGAAAGATTCCAATGAGGATGTGTATTGGCTGCCGAGAAATGAAGCCTAAGAAAGAATTAATTCGAGTAGTAAAAAGTCCGGAAGGAGAAATAACTATTGATCAGAAAGGCAAAGCTCCGGGCAGAGGTGCCTATCTGTGTGGGTCATCTGCCTGTATAAATAAAGCGGCTAATAGCAAGCTGTTGGAAAAAGCCTTTTCACAAAAAATAGAAGAGGAAGTATATGAAAAATTAAAAGCATATTTGAATGAAGGTGAAGTCGATTAGGGATAAATTTTACTCAATCCTGGGTTTATGTCAAAAAGCAGGCAAACTTATATCAGGTAGCACACAGTGTGAAAAGGTTATACGAGCAAAGAAAGCCGCTTTAGTTATTATTAGTTCAGAGGCTTCAAAAGCAACAGCGGATAAGTTCCATTATCTTTGTAAAAGTCACAATATACGGATCTTAACTATAGGAACCAAGAAAGAACTTGGTCATGCAATAGGTAAAGGAAGTAGAACATTAGTAACAGTATTGGATTCAGGATTCAGCGAAATACTACTTAAAGAATATAAACAAATCCAGCACGGGGGTGACCAATTATGGCAAAAATAAGAGTATTTGAAAAAACAAGGGAAATAGACAAGAACATAAAAGGGCTTTCCAATAAAATGGATAAATTAAAAACTGATATAGACAGGTACTTCCAATTAATGGTAGAAGCTAAACGAAAAGTAGAAGAAAAAGCCCGCCTGCTGGAAGAAGAAAGAAAAAGGGAAGAATTATTAGTTCAAGAGAGAAAACGTTTGGAAGAAGAAAAGCGTAAAGAAGAAGAAAGACGAATCGAAGAAGAAAAACGATTGAAAGCAGAAAAGCTGGAAAAAGAAAGACAGCAGGAAAAATTGAAACTGCAAGAAGAACGGCTACAACTACCAAAAGAAATAATGAGCAAACAAGATGAAAAACATAGAGGACTGCTCGAACTAGATTCTGATATGTCTACAATAGCGAAAGAGGAGTCGGTTACTACTACAAGCCAACAAAAAGAAGTTTCTGATGAAGATTATTCCTTCTCTAAGAATAATAAAATAGATACAAAGAAGGAATCATATGACAATAGATATCAGCAAAAGGGCCGTCATAAAGATATAGTTGATGAATTTATTACGCAACCTGATCTTGTTTCCGGCAAGGGGAGGTTGGACAGCGGCAGAAGTTTTGGAGGACGGCACAGCGGCGACCAAGGTAAGGATAAAATACGCAGAAAGAAGAAAGACTATTGGGAAGATAGTAATTATAACCGTTTGAATAATATAAAATCAAAAAAACCTAATAAAGAGAAAAAAGAAAAACAAGTTGCACCTCCTCCTGAGAGAAAAAAGGCATTTACAATGGGTGATGTTATTACTGTTAAAGATCTATCCGAGAAAATAGGCATTCAGGTGTCCGAGATTATAAAGAAATTATTAAATCTTGGCGTTTTAGCTACTATTAATAAAGAATTGGACTACGATACAGCTAGTCTTATTGCATCTGAGTTTAATATCGAGTTAGAAAGAAAAGCAGTAAAATCTTATGAAGAACAATTAGAGGAAATAGACATAATTGATGATGAGTATAGTTTAGTGGAACGACCTCCAGTAGTAACTGTTATGGGTCATGTTGATCATGGAAAAACATCATTATTAGATGCTATTAGAAATGCACATGTAACTGAAGGTGAGGCTGGGGGGATAACTCAGCACATAGGCGCCTATACAGTACGCATAAACAGCAAAACTATTTCTTTTATAGATACACCCGGTCATGAGGCATTTACTTCGATGCGTGCACGTGGTGCTCAGGTCACTGATATTGCAGTTTTAGTAGTAGCTGCAGATGATGGTGTTATGCCTCAGACTGTAGAAGCAATTAATCATGCTAAAGCAGCAGGGGTGCCCATTATTGTTGCTATAAACAAAATAGATAAGCGTGACTCTAACCCTGATAGGATTAAACAAGAATTAAGCGAACATGGCCTGATTGTAGAGGAATGGGGTGGAGACACCATAGCAGTTCCGGTATCTGCTCTTAAAAAGGAAGGGATATCCGAACTTTTGGAAATGATTTTATTAGTTGCAGAAATGAGAGAATTGAAAGCAAATCCGAATCGTCTTGCCAAGGGCACAATTATAGAAGCACAGTTAGACAAAGGTCGTGGCCCTGTTGCGACAGTTTTGGTACAGAATGGTACCTTGCGCATAGGAGATCCGATTGTCGCAGGTACAGTATATGGCAAAGTACGTGCAATGATGGATGATAAAGGCAATAGAATTAAGGAAACCGGCCCTTCCACCCCAGTAGAAGTTTTGGGCTTTAATGAAGTACCTGAAGCAGGCGATGTAATGTATGCTGTAGAAGACGAGAAGCTGGCAAGGCAGGTAAGCGAAGAACGCAAGGAAAAGATGAGATCACAGCAAATAAAAGCAACATCAAAAGCATCTTTGGATGATCTATTCAATCAGTTAAAAGAAGGTGAAATAAAAGACCTGAACATTATAATCAAGGCAGATGTGCAAGGTTCTGTGGAAGCAGTACGTCAAGCATTGGAGAAGCTTTCTAACGATCAGGTTAGAATAAGAGTGATTCACGGAGGCGTGGGGGCCGTTTCAGAGTCAGATGTTATTTTGGCTTCAGCTTCTAATGCAATTATTATCGGGTTTAATGTAAGGCCTTCCACAAATTCTATTGAATTAGCTGAAAAAGAAGGGATTGATATTCGTACCTACCGAGTTATATATAATGCTATTGAAGATATAGAGGCTGCCATGAAAGGTTTGCTAGATCCTGAATATAAGGAAGTAGTCATTGGTCATGCATCGGTACGGACTATTTTTAAGATTTCAGGAACCGGCACAATTGCAGGATCATATGTTACTGATGGTAAGATTGTTAGGAATGCCGGGATTCGTTTGGTACGGGATGGTACTGTTGTCTATGAAGGTAAGATGGCATCCCTGAAACGTTTCAAAGATGATGTTCGGGAGGTTACTTCAAATTACGAATGCGGTATAATGCTAGAGAACTATAATGATATTAAAGAAGGAGATGTATTAGAAGCATTTGTAATGGAAGAAATTAAGAGATAAGAGGTAGGTTCATATGGCAAGATATCGAATAGACCGGATTTCAGAAGAAATCCGTAAAGAAATAAGCGATATAATTCGTAATGAAGTTAAGGATCCGCGGATTGCACAGTTTTCCTCTGTTGTCCGAACAGAAGTAACAGGCGACTTACGTAATGCTAAGATTTATATAAGCGTACTGGGTAATGAGGAAGATAGAAAGATGACGATTGAGGGACTGGAGAAGGCATCAGGTTTTATTCGACGGGAGTTGGGAAACAGACTTGATATCAGGCATATTCCTAAACTTCAGTTTATATCCGATGATTCTATTGAATATAGTATTGAAATAACAAAAAAAATAAACGAATTGAATATTAGACCGGAGGCTAAAGATGACAATTAAGGCGGCTTTACATTTAATAGAGAATTCCCATCGGATTGCCTTAATTGCCCATGTTCAACCCGATGGTGATGCAATTGGTTCCTGTTTAGCATTAGCTGAAACACTAAAAGAAACAGGAAGGATTATAGATATTTATTGTCAAGATGAAATACCTGTTTTCCTTCACTTTTTAAAGGGCGCTGTAAATATTAAGAAGAAAAACCAGGATATTTCAACTTATGATCTTGGTATAGCTATAGATTGTAGCGATGAAGAACGAATGGGAACCTGCATAGACATATTCAAAAGCGCAAAGAATACTATGAACATTGATCATCACATTAGCAACACTTATTTTGCTATGCTAAACATTGTTGATCATAAAGCTGCAGCAACAGGTGAAATTGTATATAAGATTCTTCGTTTGCTCGATAATAAAAAAATTATAAGAAAACCTGTAGCAGAAGCCTTATATACGGCAATTTCCGCAGATACAGGAGGTTTTCGCTATCGCAATACAACAGCTGAATCGTATAGAATAGCAGCAGAACTCGTAGAATGTGGAATTGATGTTGAATATATAACAGATAAATTATATAAAACAAATAGTATAGAGAGGATTCGCTTATTGGAAAAGGCGTTAGGTTCATTGACTCTTTATAACAATAACCAAATTGCTATCATATCTATTACTCAGAAAGATCTTGCTGTTACTGGTGCAAAAGAATATGAAATAGAGAACATGGTGAACTATGCTAAAGATATTGTAGGAGTCAAAATTGGTATTTTGATGAAAGAAGCTAATGATGGCTCGGTACGTGTTAGTTTTAGATCGAAAGATGAAATAGATGTAAGCCGATTGGCAGAACAGTACGGCGGAGGAGGTCATAAAGCTGCAGCTGGTACAACAATTCGGATGAGTATGGAACGGGCAAGGGATGCCATATTAGAATCGGCCATTGAATTATTAAGGGAGCAGATTTAATGAATGGAATCCTAAATGTCTTAAAACCGCCAGGTATGACCTCCAGTGAAGTAGTTGTCTTTTTACGAAAAAAAATCCAGGTTAGGAAAATAGGTCACACAGGTACACTGGATCCGGAGGCTGCGGGTGTTTTACCGGTCTGTATTGGCAAAGCTACACGCCTTGCGGATTATATTATGCATCAGGATAAAACTTATCGTTGCTATATGAAGCTTGGTATTACCACTGATTCCTATGATCAAACAGGTAAAAAGCTTAAAAGATCAGATACGATTCCAACATTAGAAAAAATAGAGTTTGCATTAGAAAAGTTTCAAGGAGAAATGGATCAAGTTCCACCAATGCATTCTGCTATTAAAATTGGCGGGAAAAAACTATATGAATTAGCCCGTCAGGGAATAGAGATAGAGCGTGAGCCTAGGAAAATTTGGATAAAAAGAACTTCCCTTATATCTTTTATGCCTCCTGATATGGTATTGTTTGATATTATTTGTTCCAAAGGAACTTATATCAGGTCTTTATGCAATGACATTGGTCAATTTCTTGGATGTGGAGCTGTTATGGCTTACCTTATTAGAACTTCCAGCGGTATTTTTCATTTAAATAATTCTCATACTTTGGATGAGATCTGTATTGCCAAAAAGAATAATAAACTGAATTCCCTTTTGGTACCTATGGAAGAAGCATTAGAAGGTATTATGCCATCTATTTTCCTAAAGAATGATTGTAAAGAAATAATTAGTCGTGGCAATCTAGCAGACGAAAGTTGCATAGTAAAAATTAGCGAACTGGCCAATGATTTGTTTTACAGCAATAAAGTGAGTTCTCAGACTTTATATCGGGTTTTTTGTGGCAATGTTTTTATGGGAATAGGATATTTAAGAATACATAATAACAAAATGGTAGTACAAATGAAAAAGGTTTTAATTTGAGGTAGCTATGAAAGTAATTTTTAATTATAAAAAAGATTATAGAACCAAAGAACCTTCGGCAATAGCTTTGGGTACGTTTGATGGTATCCATTTAGGACATAGAAGATTGATTAAAGAGTTAATGGAGAAAAAGGCAGAATATGGTTATCAAACCATAGTGTACACCTTTATTAATCACCCTTTACAATTGTTAATGCCAGGGAAAGAACCATCCAACATTTTACTCCTGCGAGAAAGAATACAAGAGTTCAAAAAATTGGGAATTGATGTATTGGTATTAAATTCATTCGATTATTCTTTTTCGCAACAATCTCCTGATGAATTTATAACTCAATTGACTCAAAGTATACCGGTTAAAACTCTGATTGTAGGCTTTAATTTTCGATTTGGACATAAGGCAGCTGGAGATGTTGATTATTTAAAAAAAATATCAGAAAAAGCCAATTTTGATCTGATATGTGTGCCGCCTGTAAAAAAGAATAATCAGATAGTCAGCAGTTCGTTGATTCGAAAGAGGGTCATGGATGGTTCAGTTGCGAAAGCGGCTCATTTGCTGACACGGCCTTATTATATTAGAGGAAAGGTAATACATGGTTTCGGACGCGGTAAAGAATTGGGTTTCCCAACGGCAAATCTCAGTTTTTCATCAAAAAAAGTATTACCAAAGAATGGTGTATACTTAACCAGGTGCAAGCTGCAAAATAAGTTCTATTGGGGCTTGACTAATGTGGGGATGAATCCGACTTTTTTGAATGATATTATACAAATTGAGACATTTTTGCTTGATTTTTGTAAAGATATTTATGGTGAAAATTTAGAGATTCAATTTATTGATTGGATAAGAGAAGAAAAACATTTTGAAACTCCTCAGGATTTATCTTACCAAATAAAGAAAGATTGGATAAAAGCAAAAAAGCTGATTTACAAAGATTATTCATTATGTTAATATTAAAATAATGGATACTTAGAAATAAAGTGCAAACCAATTTCTCGGTCACGCGATTTCTCCGACGTTGCACTTGGAAATTGGCGATTATTGGTAAGGAGGTGTAATTGTGGATCAGAATAAAAAACAAGAGATTATTGAAGCTTTTAAGCTTCATGATAAGGATACAGGTTCTGCTGAGGTACAGATTGCAATTTTAACAGAGCGAATCAATCACTTAAATGAGCATTTAAAGCTTCATAAAAAAGATCATCATTCAAGAAGAGGTCTACTAAAGATGGTTGGCCGCAGAAGAGGTCTGTTAAACTATCTGGCAAAAAAAGATATCAATCGTTACAGAGATATTATAGAAAAGTTGAATTTGAGAAAATAAGGCAACTGGGGCGGTTTATCCGCTCCCTTATTGTGATTCTGATAGAATGCCCTGTTCCAATAGATCAGCCAAGTGTAGGTATTGGGCAATGTTTTATGTTGTCTATTTACATTTGCAATAAATGTAAAATCCATTAACATATTACAGATTACTAGTATTCAAAATGGAAATAATATGTTTCATATCAACAATATGTTGATTATGTTGATTACGCAATGACAGTTTGCGAAAGGAGGTTATTATTTGGAATATAAGATTTATACAATGGAACTTGCAGGACAAACTCTAAGTGTAGAGGTAGGGAAAATGGCAGAACAGGCAAATGGGGCCTGTACTGTTCGCTATGGTGATACCGTTGTTCTTGTAACTGCAACTGCATCTGATGAACCCAGGGAAGGCATTGATTTCTTTCCCCTGAGTGTCGATTTTGAAGAAAAACTATATGCAGTAGGCCGTATCCCTGGAGGTTTTATAAGAAGAGAAGGCCGCCCTACTGAGAAAGCGATTTTAACATCTCGATTAATAGACAGGCCTATACGGCCGTTATTTCCTGAAGGCTTTCGCAATGATGTTGTGGTAATTGCGACTGCTCTTTCAATCGACCCGGAATATCCACCAGAGGTATTTGCCATGATAGGCTCCTCAGTTGCTCTTAGCATTTCTGATATCCCTTTTTTAGGACCAACCGGTTCTGTTTCAGTAGGAATGGTTGATGGCAATTTCATCATAAATCCGAACAGTAATCAGAGAGAAAAAAGCAAGTTGGACTTGGTGGTTTCAGGAACAAAAGATGCAATAATGATGGTAGAAGCCGGAGCTCATGAATTGACTGAAGATGAGATGTTAGATGCAATAATGTTCGCACATGAATATATTAAAGATATTGTTCGATTTCAGGAAAAGATTGTTCAGGAGGTAGGGAAACCTAAGAAAGCGTATGAAATTTTCCTGCCTGGATTAGATTTGGAAAAAAAAGTCAGAGCATTTGCAACAGAGAGGATTAGTGTCGCTGTTCAAGCGAAGGAAAAACAAATTCGGGAAGAGAATATTAAGAAAGTGACCGAAGAAATTATGGAACACTTTTCTGACACTTTCCAGGAAAGAGAAAAAGAAATCGAAGAGGTTATTAACAAGATAACCAAGGAAGTAGTGCGTGAAAGGATTCTGAAGGAAGGAATAAGACCTGATGGTCGCACTCTTACTGAGATCAGACCCTTGTCCTCAGAAGTTGGACTGTTGCCTCGAACTCATGGGTCCGGGTTGTTTAAGAGGGGACAGACACAGGTGCTTACTGTTTGTACTTTAGGTGCCATGGGAGATGTTCAAATTTTAGACAGCTTATGGGAGGATGAAACCAAACGTTATATACATCACTATAATTTTCCTGCATATAGTGTTGGAGAAGCACGAACTTCAAGAGGTCCCGGACGGAGAGAGATTGGCCATGGGTATTTAGCAGAACGGGCCTTAGAGCCTATGATACCTTCCGAAGAAGAATTTCCTTATACCATACGCTTAGTATCAGAAGTTTTGAGTTCAAATGGCTCTTCTTCTCAAGCCAGTGTATGTGGAAGTACTTTAGCACTAATGGATGCAGGAGTGCCTATAAAAGCACCGGTAGCAGGTATTGCCATGGGTCTTATTAAAGACGAGGAAACCGGCCAAGTAGCGATATTAACTGATATACAAGGATTGGAAGATCACCTTGGCGATATGGACTTTAAGGTAGCCGGAACAGAAAAGGGCATCACAGCAATTCAAATGGATATAAAAATTAAAGGAATAGACAGAGACATACTCAAAAAAGCCTTGGAGCAGGCTAGAATAGACAGGATAAAAATATTGGATTTTATGCTTAAAGTCATTTCGAAACCAAGGGAATATTTGTCTCCGTATGCACCTAAAATTACCCAGACTTCCATTCACCCGGATAAAATTCGTGATGTTATCGGACCTGGGGGCAAGGTTATAAATAGTATAATTGCTGAGACAGGTGTAAAAATTGATATTGAAGATAGCGGCCAAGTGTATATCTATTCTCCAAATCAAGAAGCAGCGGATAGAGCATTGAAAATGATTGAAGCAATAACCAGAGATGTTGAAGCGGGCGATGTCTACACAGGAAAGGTCGTTAGAATAATGAATTTCGGTGCATTTGTAGAATTAATGCCTGGTAAAGAAGGTTTGGTGCATATTTCAAAACTTGCCCATCATAAAGTGGATAAAGTTGAAGATGTTCTTAAGGTCGGAGATGAAATTACCGTCAAAGTTACAGAAATAGACAGTCAAGGGAGAATAAACTTATCTCACAAGGATACTTTACCTCCGCCTGAAAAAAATGAACATAATTCATCCAAAAGATCAAGCAGAAAACGAAAAACAAATTAATGAAGAAGCATAAACTTTTAGTTTATGTTTCCTTTTTATTCATATCTTTACATTGATTGAATAAGATAAAATGTAAAGATATGGAGGTGTTCTTGTGAAGATAGTCTTTTTGCCCCTTAAGAGGAGCACTATTAGCCAATTTTTGGTTATTGTATTTTTATGCGTTTTATTATTTGTTTTTCATAAGACAGAAGCAATAACAGTCTTAAATCCAACTATTGAGTCACCGATTTACAAGGGCAATCAAAACTATCCGATTATCGCATTTGAGTGTAATGTGGTCTGGGGAACAGAATATGTGGGTCCCATGCTCGACATTCTCAATGAATATGATATTCGGATTACTTTTTTTATAGGCGGAGAATGGGCAAGAGATAATCCTAAGCTACTTAAGCGAATGGTCGCAGAAGGTCATGAGTTAGGCAATCATGGTTATAGTCATAAACATCATAATAATTTGAACTTAGAGCAAAATCGAAAGGAAATAATTGATGCTGAAAAGGTAATTGAAGAAATAACAGGTATTAAAACATGTCTATTTGCACCACCTTATGGAGAATTTAATAACATTACTTTGCAAGCAGCAAACTCTTTGGGTTACCGTACTATCATGTGGAGTATAGATACAATTGATTGGCGAAGAGATGGTGTCGACAATATCATCAACCGTGTAATGAAGAATCCTCATAATGGAGCATTGGTATTAATGCACCCCACAGCAGATACAGTAACTGCGTTACCGATTATTATCGAAAGACTTCAAGAACAAGGTTACTGTATTGGCTCTGTATCAAAAGCTATAGCAGGAACGGAAGATAAAAATCTACACGAGAAGAAAAGGTGAATTAATGTACAAAAAGTTTCAACTAGACAATGGAATTCGTATAATATATGAAAGGATTCCGCAGTTCAAGTCAGTTTCCATAGGATTTTGGTTTCAAGCCGGTTCAAGTTATGAGAAACCCGAGGAAAACGGCTTATCTCATTTTATTGAGCACATGTTGTTCAAAGGAACAAAAAAAAGAAATGCAAAGCAAATTGCTGAGGAGATGGATTCAGTAGGTGGCCAGCTAAATGCCTTTACTGCTAAAGAATTTACTTGTCTTTACTGTAAAATAATTGATGAACATTTGGAACTGGGATTGGATTTGCTGTCTGATATGGTTTTAAATTCGATGTTTGATGATTCGGAATTGGAGAAAGAGAGAGGTGTTATATTAGAAGAAATTGCTATGTATGAAGATTCTCCCGAAGACTCGGTTCATGAGTTGCTGGCTGAAGCTTTTTTTGGGAAACACTCCTTGGCAAAACCCATACTTGGCAGCACAGATCAATTACTTAAATATAAAAGAGCAGATTTGGTGAATTTCTATAATCAATATTATACAACTGATAATTTTGTAATTGCAGTAGCAGGTAATTTTCAAGAAGAACAATTGATTCCTTTAATTAAATCCCGTTTTGAAGACTGGAATAAACGTGGTTCAGTTCCATCAGTAGTTAAAGAAATACATGCCGAGTCTAGAATTCTTTTTAAGAGGAAAGAAATTGAGCAGCTACATGTATCACTTTCATTTCCAGGATTAGAAGCTGGTAACGACGATATTTATCCTTTATTGGTTATGAATAATATGTTTGGAGGAAGCATGAGCTCACGCCTGTTTCAAAAGGTCAGGGAAGAAAGGGGATTAGCATATTCGATCTATTCTTATCCATCAAGTTATATTCCTGGTGGGATGTTTAATATATATGCGAGCATGAAACCTAATCAAAGTGAAATTGTTTTGAAACTTATCATGGAAGAAGTAGAGATGTTAAAGAAGAAAGGTTTTACTGATGAAGAGTTTCATATGGCACGAGAACAATTAAAAGGTAATTATATACTTAATAATGAAAGCACTGGAAGCAGAATGAACTCCATCGGAAAAGCCAGGCTTATGAAGGAAGAAATAATGACTCCTTCAGAGGTAGTGAGTAAAATAAATAGCATCCGACCAAATGACGTGGAAAGGGTAATAAAAAATATTTTTCAGAAAGAACATGTATGTGCAGCGTTGGTGGGTTCAGAGGATTTATCGGAGAAACTTTGGAACATTATCAAGTGTACGTAAATATCTTTTTTGCAAATCTGCTATAGATATTGCACCTTCCGTTTAATACCCTCATAAGATATTAGTACTCTATACATGGGGGTAGGTGTGAATGAAGAAGAAGCAGTTTGCTATTATAGGCGGTGACAATCGGATAAAGCACGCTGCTGTCAATCTAGCGCTAACCGGTTCAAAAGTAAATGTATTTGGGCTGGATATTTCGGGCAAGTATGATAATATAAATAGGTGCGAAAGGCTGGACGGGGAGATGTTTTCATCAGATGTCTTCGTTCTTCCTATACCATATAAAAATCAGAACGGTGATATTAATATTATTGATTGGAATATACATTTGAAACCGGAAGATCTGTTTAGTCAAATGAGGGCCGGCGCTATTCTTTTTTATGCTAAAGGTGATGATGAAATAACTAATCTATGCAGCAAATATAAGATATATGGGTATGATATTTTAAAGGAAGAAACATTTGCAGTTCTCAATGCAATTCCGACTGCGGAAGGTGCGATACAAAGAGCAATGGAAAGAACTGATATTACGTTGCATGGAGCAAAAATACTCATACTGGGCTATGGCCGAATAGGAAAGATATTGTCCAAAATGCTTAATGGGATTGGTTCTAACGTAACTATAGCGGCTAGACGAGCTGAAGAACTTGCATGGATAAAAGCAAACGGATATCAGGCTATTCCAATAAATGAATTAGATGCTGTATTAGGAGAACCTGATATTGTATTTAATACGATACCTGCAAGAATATTAAATAGATGCAGACTGATGAAACTGCAACCAGACTGTTGTATAATAGATCTAGCATCTTTTCCAGGGGGATTGGATTTTGAGGCTGCAAAGGAAATAGGTTTGAATGTTTCTCATGAATTAGGTCTTCCCGGCACTGTAGCACCTAGAACAGCAGCTAATATCATCTGCCAAGTAATAGAAAATATTTTGTTTCGTCATTCATTCACCTATCCATATCACGGAGGGGTTTAATGTGTTGTTGAAAGACAAAAAGATTGGATTTTGTATCACTGGATCTTTTTGTACCTTAGACAAAGCTTTACAGCAAATTAAAAAACTGAAAGAACATGGTGCAGATATATATCCTGTTTTTTCCTATACAGTTGCTACAACTGATACACGCTATACTACAGCAAAAGAATTCAGAGAAAAGATAGAGGAAATTACAGGCAGAAAACCAATAGATTCTATTGTTGAGGCAGAACCTTTTGGTCCCCTAAACAAATTGGACCTGATGATAATAGCACCTTGTACTGGTAATAGCCTTGCAAAGCTCGTGAATGGTATCACCGATACACCGGTTCTAATGGCGGCAAAAGCGCATCTGAGAAATGGAAAGCCTTTATTGCTGGCAATTTGCACAAATGATGCTTTAGGAAATAATGCGAAGAACATAGGACTAGCAAGCAATACAAAAAATATATATCTTGTTCCGTTTTACCAGGATGATCCGATCAAAAAGTCGAATTCATTAGTGGCAAATATGGATTCTTTGTTGGACGCATCATTGATGGCCTTAAAAAAAATACAGATCCAGCCTTTAATAAAAGAAACATAAAGGTATAATAAACATTAGCAAAAATATGCGGCAAAATAGGAGGGAGCCTATGAGAATTATTATACAAAAATTTGGTGGTACTTCTTTAGCCACACCAGAAAATAGAGAAATGGCAGCTAATAAAATTATTGGTTCCCTGAAAAGTGGTTATAAAACTGTTGTTGTTGTTTCTGCCATTGGTAGGAATGGCGATCCATATGCAACTGATACGCTAATATCATTCTTACAGTCAGTTTACGGAGATACTCATCCGAGAGAAATGGATATTGCTATGTCAGTAGGTGAGATTATTTCATCTGTGGTAATGGCAAATACATTGAGAAGTAAAGGATATGATTCTATAGCCGTTACCGGTTGGCAAGCAGGTATAATCACCGATGGCAACCATGGTAATGCTACAGTTTTGAATGTAAACCCCAATTACCTTTTAGAAGCATTAAAGAAAGGTAAGATTCCTATTGTAGCAGGATTTCAAGGAGAGACAGTTTCCGGTGAGATTACTACTCTTGGCAGAGGAGGAAGCGACACCACAGCTGCAGTACTTGGCAAAGCTCTGGCAGCTGAGACGATAGAAATATATACAGACGTAGATGGTATCATGACAGCGGATCCACACATAGTATCCAACGCTTCTGTGATACGGCATATCACATATTCGGAGATTTTTCAAATAGCAGATCAAGGTGCTAAAGTTATTCACCCTAAAGCTGTTGAAATCGCTGGGGATGCAGGTATACCAATAGTAATTAAAAATACCATGAATGATTCTCCGGGAACTGTCATTACTTCTTCGTATACTAGAAAAAAATTGATGAACAGTAACACATCAGAACGATTGATTACAAGTATTGCTTATATTACAGGAAGAACTCAAATTACAATCATTACTGATAAGGGAATAGATGAACAAAAAGAGATCTTACTTCGTTTGGCAAATAACCATATTAGCATAGATATTATTAATATTTTCCCTGATAAGATGGTATTTACTATTGACGGATTTCTGACGGACAAAGCAGTCAATATCATAAATGAAATTAATAACAATTTTCGTGTATTGAATAATTGCACTAAGGTTTCAGTGATAGGAGAACGAATGCGAGGCGTACCCGGTGTAATGTCTAGAATTATTCAGGCATTAACATTTAATAAAATAGAAGTTTTGCAAACATCCGATTCTCATTCCACTATTTCCTGTTTGGTCAAAGGTGAAGACACCATATCAGCAGTATTAGCTTTACATGAAGAATTCAGATTATTTATGCAATGATATGATACTATTGTTTCTTAGTTTACTGAGCTTAAAGGCTCATTTTTTTTTATTCTTATGGGGACACTAATAGGAGAAAATAATTTTCAGGTATATACAACGAGAACTAGAAATGTAAAAAAACAAAAGAAGGGGAGAAAACATATATGACTGACCAACGATATAACCACAAAAATCAACTGAAACAGGATTCCGTTGGTACTGCAAATATAAAAGAAATGGGGACTTCCAATGTACCGATTCATTCTAAAAGATCCAACATTCATTGCATGACCATTATTGGTCAGATAGAAGGTCATATGATACTTCCGCCGCAAAATAAGACAACTAAATATGAGCATGTTTTGCCGCAATTAACTGCTATCGAACAAAGCGAGGAGATTGAAGGATTGTTGCTGATTTTGAATACTGTTGGAGGAGATGTAGAAGCAGGGTTAGCTATAGCCGAAATGGTTAGCTCTATGTCTAAACCATCGGTTTCTCTGGTCTTGGGAGGCGGTCATAGTATAGGAGTGCCTTTGTCAGTATGCACAGATTATTCTTTTATTGCATCTACAGCAACTATGACCATACATCCCATTCGTGTTAGCGGTATGGTTGTTGGCGGCCCTCAAACGTATGAATACTTTAATAAAATGCAAGAACGAGTTTCAAACTTTATCATAAAACATGCTTCTATAACAAAAGAAAGACTTAATGAGCTTCTGTACAATACTGGTGAGTTAACACAGGATGTCGGAACTGTACTAATAGGTTCTGATGCTGTTGAAAACAACCTAATAAATGAGGTAGGAGGACTAAAAGAAGCATTGGATAAATTGAGGGAGCTAATAGAAAAGAAAAAGGAGAAAAAATCATGACTTTATATACCATAGTTGATCCTAATGTAATATGGGCGAAGGAATATAGTGTACCTGAAATGATAGAAATAACTTGGAAAGGGGTTTTGTTAAATGTAATTAGAAAAGATGATAGGACGATCATAATTAATAGAGTATTAAGCACAGATCCGATGGTTTATCTGGATCCGCAATTTCAACCAGGTGTAGAAATAAATATGTCATTGCCTGTTTAAGACCAATAGTTATTACACGAGAAGCAATTATGATCTTATGCACCTTAAACAATATTTTTTACTAGTAGAAAGTAGTGTGTTGTATTCTGGAAACAAGCATATATAAGTGATATAATAAATTGCGTATGCTGAATCAAACTAAGAGTATACACGCAGGAAAACTTTATATTGCTGTCGAATATATTGTTTTGAGGTGTAAATTGATGAAAAAAAAGCGTGGTAGTACAATTCCTTTTAGAAGGAATGGATTACACGAAATAATTGGTCTCTTAACTGCATCCCTGGGTCTCTTCATCGGATTGAGTATATACAGCCGAGGTAAGTCAGCAGGGGTAATAGGCTCCTTAGTATATCCTTTTATTAAAGGGCTGTTTGGGATTGTTTCCTATATTCTGCCTGTATTGATAGTTTCTATTGGGATATTAGTTATTATTTCGAAAAAAAAGATAATAAATAGGTCTAAGATTTATTTGTCACTATTATCAGTTTATCTATTTTTATGCTTTATTCATCTTTTGTTTTTTCGACAGTTTGATCCTAATCATTTTACCTCATTTGTTGTTGATTCCTATAAAAGAGGAAGTGAAGAAGTATCAAAAGGGACAGGGGCAATATGCGCACCTGCAGTTTATTTGATATATTCTCTTTTTGGTCTTCCGGGGGCTTATATATTCTATATTACTGCTACTTTAGTATGCTTATTACTGTTGACTAATTTATCTTTAAAACAATTAGTGATCCAGTTTTCAAGGAACATAAAAATAAATAAATTTATAAAAAAGTTTTCAAATTATCGAATAAAAAAGAAACAGGAAAAAGAAAAAATTAATCCAAAAGATTATGAAGTTAATAACATACAAAATGAAGAGAATGGAATTCCGAACCACACAATAAATATGTTGCCATCATCAAAAGATGAATTATCTATGTCAGAATCAAAAGATTCTGATTTTCATCGACTTCATGTTGCAGTGACAGATTTTGATAATTTTACTTTGCAAGATAGCAAAAAAAGTGATGTAAATGTTCAAATTACTCAGAAGGAAAATGATGAAGGGTATGATAGATTAAATGTGAAATTACAACAACAATCTCTTCCCTATATGATACCTCCGGTAACACTTCTGAAGGAACCTGATCTTAAGAAGAGTAATTACGCAGCGGAAAAAACTGTAAGAAATAATGCCAAAATCCTGGAAGAAACATTAAACAGTTTCGGTGTTTCAGCCAAAGTCAAGCATATTAGCCGTGGACCGGTTATAACAAGATATGAGCTGCAGCCGGCTCCAGGTGTTAAGGTGAGCCGTATTGTCAGCCTGACTGACGACATTGCTTTGAATTTAGCTGCACCAGGCGTAAGGGTTGAAGCTCCAATACCGGGGAAGGCAGCAATTGGTGTTGAGGTTCCTAATAAAGATATTGCACCTGTATTGCTCCGCGAAGTACTGGAAACTGATACTTTTTTTAATCATCCATCTAAGATAGCTTTTGCACTGGGGAAGGATATTGCAGGTAATAATATTATAGCAGACATTGCCAAAATGCCTCACCTGCTTATTGCAGGTGCCACAGGTTCAGGTAAAAGTGTTTGTATTAATACATTGATTGTTAGTATCCTGTATAAGGCTTCTCCTGAAGAAGTACGTTTAATTATGATTGATCCAAAAGTTGTTGAACTTAGCAGCTATAATGGAATTCCCCATCTGATGATTCCGGTTGTTACTGACCCTCGAAAGGCGGCTGGTGCACTTAACTGGGCTGTACAAGAGATGACAAATCGCTATAAGCTTTTTGCTGAAAAAGGCGTCAAAGATTTGGAACGGTATAATGAACAAATGAAAGAAGAAGAAAATGATAACAAACTGCCTCAGATTATCGTCATAATCGATGAGCTTGCTGATCTTATGATGGTTGCACCCGGTGATGTGGAAGATGCAATTGCAAGATTGGCGCAAATGGCCAGAGCAGCTGGAATTCACTTAGTTATAGCCACTCAACGACCTTCTGTTGATGTCATTACTGGTGTGATAAAAGCAAATATACCTTCACGGATAGCTTTCTCTGTTTCATCACAAACCGATTCTCGTACAATACTTGATATTGGCGGTGCAGAAAAACTATTAGGTAAAGGTGATATGCTTTATTATCCTTCTGGCTTTAGCAAACCTAAGCGAGTGCAAGGTGCATATATTAGTGAAAAAGAAGTTGAGATGATTGTAGCATGCATAAAGAATCAAAACGGAGGCCCGCAATATAACATAGAAGTATTGGAGGAAACCGCTTCGGACAAAAGTCAGGATGAGGATAATTTTGATGATGAATTATTGCCTGAAGCAATAGAGATTGTCATTAATGCAGGACAAGCCTCTATTTCCATGTTACAGCGCCGTCTGAGAATAGGTTATGCACGTGCGGCTCGTCTGATTGATGAGATGGAGTTACGAGGTTTAGTCAGTGGCTTTGATGGCAGTAAACCAAGAAACGTACTAATAACAAAAGAAGAATTTGAAGAACAGTTTAAAAACATATAGTAGAAAGGAGATCTCTTTCCATTGCATAAAATAGGAATAATATCCTTGGGATGTGCTAAAAATCAAGTTGATGCAGAAGTTATGCTAGGGCTTCTTCATAAACATGGTTATAAAATTGTAAACCAATCAGATGATGCCGATATCATTATCGTCAACACATGCGGTTTCATTGGACCTGCCAAAGAAGAATCAATACAAGCTATATTGGAGCAAGCAAAATATAAAAGACAGGGCAACTGCAAAGCTTTAATAATAACTGGTTGCTTAGGGCAAAGATACAGCAAAGAACTTTTAGCTGAGATTCCGGAGATTGATGTCATAGTAGGTACAGGGAACTATAGTCGCATTGTTGATATTTTAGAAGAGTTAAATGAGGGAAGCTCTCGTGATAATTATTTGGGTAATTTATCTGCTCAGTTAGATGACGGTTTGCCCAGAATGTTAAGCACAACAGGTTCTACTGCCTATTTAAAAATAGCAGAAGGTTGTGATAACTGCTGCACTTATTGTATAATACCAAAGTTACGAGGGCGATTCAGAAGCAGATCAGTTACCGGACTTATTGATGAAGCTAAGTCATTGGTGCAAACTGGTATTAAGGAACTTGTCATTATTGCACAAGATATTTCTCGATATGGGCAGGATACTGATGGGAAATACAACCTAGTCACACTCTTAAGGGAGCTTTGCAGTATTCATGGCCTTGAATGGATCCGCTTAATGTATTGCTATCCGGATCGAGTAACAGATGAATTAATAGATTTAATAGCCAGCGAAGCGAAAATATGCAATTATCTGGATATCCCTCTCCAGCATATTAATCAAAATATTTTAAAAAGAATGAATCGAAAAATTGATGGGTTTCATATAAGAAATTTACTAGATACAATAAGAAAGCGCATTCCTGATATAGTCCTACGAACTTCACTCATTGTTGGTTTCCCAGGAGAAGGTGAAAGTGAATATAAGGAACTAGTTGATTTTGTCAAAGAAGGTTACTTCCAGCATATTGGTGTATTCGCTTATTCTAGGGAAGAAAATACGCCTGCTGCCTCCTTTCCAAATCAAGTTGAGGAAGCTGTGAAAAAAGAGCGTCGTTCTCAATTAATGGCCATCCAAAGCAAAACATCAAGACGTCTCTTAAGGAGAAGACAGACACAGGTTTGTAAAGTGCTGGTAGAAGGAATAGAGTCGGATGGGATTTACTATGGCCGTTCTTATGGTGAAGCTCCAGAGGTAGATGGTTTAGTTTATATTAGTAGTGATAATCCACTAAAGATCGGTGAGTTTACCGATGTAAGAATTACTAGAGCTTTTGAATATGATTTATTGGGGGAAGCATATGAATCTCGCAAATAAAATAACGATAATTCGGATATTGTTGATACCTCTATTTATTATTATTTTATTAACAACATTTCCTTATCACAAATATGTGGCATCACTAATTTTTGTTCTTGCTGCGTGTACGGACAGCTTAGATGGTTACATTGCAAGAAAGAGAAATGAAATTACGAATTTTGGTAAATTTATTGATCCCTTAGCTGATAAGCTATTGGTGACATCAGCCTTAATTAGTTTGGTAGAAATGGGAAAAGTTTCTTCAGTTGCAGCAATTATTATAATTAGCCGAGAATTTATCATAACTGGTTTTCGATTATTAGCAGTAACAGAGGGAAAGGTCATTGCTGCGAGTTGGTGGGGGAAATTAAAAACTGTACTTCAGATAGTAGCTATTATAACATTAATGTTGGATAACTTTCCTTTTAGGTTTATAGGTGTTCCTTTTGATCAAATAGTTTTATTTATTTCAGTAATTGTTACTATAATTTCAGGCATAGATTATATTTATAAAAACAAGGATGTTTTCAAACTGCAAAACGGCAAATTTAGATAAAGGAGATAATTATGAACGCTGAAATCATTGGAATTGGTAGTGAATTACTCTTGGGACAGATAGCCAATACTGATGCACAGTTCATTTCCGAGCAGTTATCAGCCTTAGGTATTGATGTTTTTTGGCATACTACTGTAGGAGACAATTATAGTCGAGTTCTACAGGCGTTGAAACTGGCCACAGAGCGTTCTGATATTGTAATTACTACCGGTGGATTAGGGCCAACTATGGATGACATTACAAAAGAAGCTGTGACCGAATTCCTGGGACTAAAATTAGAGATTCATCCACCCAGCCTTCAGAGAATTCAAAAATATTTTAAATCCCTTGGAAGAAACATGTCAGAGAATAACATAAAGCAAGCAATGTTTCCTAAGGAAGCCATAGTTTTTGAGAATAAAAATGGAACTGCACCAGGTGCAATAATTGAAAATAATAACAAAATATATATTATACTTCCTGGACCGCCTATGGAGCTGCAACCTATGTTTAAAGATTTTGTGTATCCATATTTATTGCATAAGACTAAACATAGTATTTATTCTCAAATTATACATGTTTTTGGAATAGGAGAATCTGTTGTCGAGGAGTGTATTAAGGATTTATTATTGCGACAGAGTAATCCTACTATAGCACCATTAGCCGGTTCTGGCGAAGTAATTCTCAGAATTACTGCCAAAGCGGAAACACAACAGAAGGCGATAGAATTAATAAAACCGATTCAGAAAGAGATTGAGAACAGATTAGGTGATGCAGTTTATGGATATAATACAGATACCTTAGAGTCAGTTGTAGTTCAGCTATTGCGTAAGAATGGACTGCGATTGGCTTTGGCAGAATCTTGTACCGGTGGCAATATTTCAAATATGATTACTAATAATCCCGGCTCATCAGAAGTATTTTTAGAAAGTTGCGTCACCTACAGTAATAACGCAAAAATTGTTCGTCTGGGTGTTTCACCAGATACATTAGAAAAGCATGGTGCAGTAAGTGATCAAGTTGCTAAGGAAATGGCTGAAGGAATATTAAGAACTTCCGGATCCGATATTGGTGCTGCAGTAACTGGAATAGCAGGTCCCGGCGGAGCCACTAAATCAAAACCTATTGGATTGGTTTATATGGCTATTGCCAGTAAAGAAAGAACATTAACAAAAATGCTTCGTCTGAGAGGCAATAGATTGCGTATAAAAAGGGATGCCTCAATGCATTTGCTCAACTGGTTACGATTATATCTTCAGAAAACCTATAATTAATATGTCAATAACTTTTGAAAATGTCACCTAAAAAGATATTAAAAAGGAGTTAATTCT
>ERZ773359.2558-NODE-2558-length-22751-cov-12.112178_pt1 | contig 22751 bp, 26 predicted proteins | sample MGYA00374955_ERZ773359 | MGnify/ENA primary metagenome ERZ773359 (study PRJEB29098, sample SAMN04486028) | biogas fermenter metagenome | study: EMG produced TPA metagenomics assembly of the Biogas fermentation microbial communities from Germany - Plant 4 DNA1...
CCGACACGCGGATTTTCAGTCCGCTGCTCTACCGACTGAGCTACCGAGGCTTGTTTTTAACAATGTTTTTTAATAAAACTTGGTGGGCCTTCAGGGATTCGAACCCCGGACCGACCGGTTATGAGCCGGTTGCTCTAACCGCTGAGCTAAAGGCCCACGAATTTACTGGTCGGGGTGGAGGGATTTGAACCCCCGGCCCCATGCTCCCAAAGCACGTGCGCTACCAAGCTGCGCTACACCCCGACATTTTTCATATGCTTTTCAGCGACAAATATAAATATACAGCATTTAATTTATCCTGTCAAGGGCATTTTTTTATCTTTAATAATACTATACTTTTTGATATAATCATAAATAGATGTCTGTATAGCCCTTATCGGACGGAAAGGAGTGAATCCTGTGAATATTGCACACAGATATAATTCAGCAACAAATAGCTGGGAGGTTTCATTATCCGGAGAAGTGGATGTTTATAATGCACCTCAGCTCAAGGATGCTCTTCATTCTTTACTTGATGAAAAAGTTGCCGATATGATTATTGATTGTAAGGAATTAAAGTATATTGACAGTACCGGGCTGGGTGTATTAATTGGTGTTTTAAAACGCATCAAAGATAATAACGGTAATGATAGCGGAAATATAACCATAACAAATTTAAAACCCTACATAGAAAAGATTTTTAAAATCACAGGTCTGGATAAAATATTTTTGATAGAGGTGCAGGAATAATGGGTGAGGATCGGGTTTATTTAAGGGTGCCTGCAAAACCTGAATATATTCTGGTTATCAGGTTAACCACTTCAGCGGTGGCTACTCGTGCTGGATTTGATGTGGATGAAATTGAGGATATAAAGGTAGCTGTGGCTGAGGCTGGAACAGTTATCATGAACCAGAAAAACGGGGTTGGGACTATTGAGTTAAGCTATAAGATAGCTGGTGTAAATGGGATCTGGATACATATCAGTGCGCCTGAGACAGAAGAAGTAACTATACCGTATACAGAAAACGAACAGGCAGAACTTAGTTTTTATATCATGGAGTCTCTCATGGACAATGTAGAAAGAAATGAGAAGGACGGATTTATACGTGAATTGAAGATGTATAAGGAATTTGGGGGTTAATATTTAATGGGTGTACAAGCATGCGAAAAACAAAAGCATGAGAACCTGGAAGCGTTACTCAGAGAATACTGTGAGACCCGGGATATAAATCTAAGGAATAAACTGCTAAAGGAATATTTATATATTGCAGAGATAATTGCAAAGAAATTTGTTAACCGTGGAGTAGAATATGATGATTTGTTTCAGATTGCCTCATTGGCGCTTTTAAAAGCCTTGGAAAGATATGATATTAATAAAGGATTCAAATTCTCCAGTTTTGCTACACCTACAATAATCGGAGAGATTAAAAACTATTTCAGGGACAAAAGCCGTATTATCCGGTTACCACGGAAAGAGAGCGAGATGATTAAAAAACTGGAGAAAGCACGTCAGCAGCTTACCAACAAATTTGGCCGCTCCCCAAAACCGGAAGAAATAGCCGAGTATTTAAATATTAGTACCGAAGAAGTATTGGAATTGATGGAATCCAGATATATAACCAGCACTATCTCATTAGACTACTACATTGATGATGGAGAAACCGATCTGTCCATGCTTATAGGAGAAGAAGAGAAGGACTACACCAGGATAGAAAATAAAGATCTGATTGAAAAAGCCATGGAAAAATTGAATGATTTGGAACGGAAGGTTATATATGAACGCTTTTTCAACGAAAGGAGCCAGAGGGATATTGCTGAAGAAATAGGGGTATCCCAGATGTATATATCCAGGTTGGAGCGACGAGTACTGCAACGATTGAAACGTATATTTAGCGATAAATAGTATGATAATGTGATGTTTAATGAGATATGGGCGAGGGTAGCTATATATAGTAGGTGCATATAGCAGAAGCACATGTTGTTCCGGATATAATTCAGGGATTTAAAATATGCACTAAATGAATACCAAAATTAAAGTCCCTGCTTTGCTAACAGAATAGTGAGCGGGAAGTTTACAAAAAATAATTCAATAATCACGACCGGATTTGGAGGTAGCTCTAGGTGGAATTGTTGTATAAAAAAGAGGTTGTAGGTGCTCAGCCCCAAATTGTCAGGAAACTTGCAGGGGAGATTATTAGCTCAATAGAAGCATGGCACCATCTTAATGAGGAAGAAAAATATGAGTTCCGTCTTATTATTAACGAATTAATTGTTAACGGAATAGTTCACGGAAACAAATGTTTCTGTGACAAGGTTTTGACGGTTACAATATATGCAATTGATAACAATACTGTTTCAATCTGTATAAAGGATGAGGGGAGAGGTTTTAATTACAGAGAAATAGAAGAAGGTCGCTTCCCTTGTGATTCTGCTTTATTTTTAGAAGGAGGAAGAGGTCTTAAGATAGTTCAGAATATTTGTGATGGCATTAAATTCTGCCGGAATGGAAGCTGGGTTTATGTTAAGAAATCCGTAAGAATGTAGGACATTAATATATTTTTTTTCTTTATAATTGAATAATAATAGAGGATTTTTTTGTTTTATAGAGAAATAAAAAAATATAAGAACTGATGGGTGGAAGGAATGGAGATGGGCAAGGGCCTTGTAATTGGAAACAGAAGAATACGATTTAGATTTTTTGTATTTCTTTTTTTGATTATAGCAGGGTTTTATTTTATTTTGAATGCCCTGAACCGTTCCTATACATATGGAATTGTGGAATATGGAGAACTTACGCTAAATGATACGGGTGATGCGCTTATCATTCGTCAGGAAGAGGTATATAGCGCTCCGGAATACGGTAAAGTTACATTTCTTTTAGCTGAAGGAGAGAATGTGGAAAAGGAACAGCCCATAGCGGTTGTTTATAAAGCAAACTATAAAGAGGAGCTGGTTTATCAGCTTTATAACGTCAGAGAAAAGATACTAAGCTATCAACAGGAGAATATTCTGCAGGATGTTATTGATAATGATATAGAAAAGATTGAAAAAGAGATTTCTGACGTCATTATATCCATTCAGGTCTCGGTGCGGGACACACAACTGGAAGGTTTAGATAAGAAAGAGAAGAAACTTCGTTCTCTGTTTGACAACCGGCAAAGGATATTTGATAAAAAAACGACTCCGGATCACTATCTTGAGCAGTTGTATGCTCAAGAAGCCGAATTAAACAATCAGCTTGAGGAATGGAGACTGGAGCTCGTTGCCCCACAGTCCGGTCTTGTCAGTTTTTCATTGGATAGCATGGAGGATATCCTGGATATAAAATCTGTTAATTATCTTACTATTAATGATTTTGTAAATCTTACGACACAGGAAGTAATCGAAACTGAAGAAGATGAAGCCGGGGATGAACAGCCGTTTTTCAGAATAATTAATCCTGACAAATGGTATATGGCCTGTCTGGTAAAAGAGCCAGTTATTCTGTATGAGGATGGTCAGGACGTAGAAGTGAGCTTTATTGGGCTGCAGAGCGAAACACTTGAAGGGAAAGTATATCGCATTGAAAAAGGGCAGGAAGGATGTCTTTTGATAGTTGAATTCAATGATAAAATTGAAAGTTTTATCAATGTAAGAAGAGCAAAAACAGAGATAAGCAAGAAATTTCAAGGATTTATGGTGCCAGCGGATGCAATTGTAACCCGCCGTGGAAGAAAAGGCGTAATGACGGTAAAAGATGACTCAAAGATTTTTGTTGAAGTGAATGTTATTGCCAGTGACGGGCAGAATGCTATCATAGAGAAGGAGGGAGAATCAGGGGATTTAGAACTTCATACCAAGGTTTTGATTGAGGGGCGATAACTACATGAATATCCAGCATAATGTTAGCAGGGTAATGGAAAGAATTTCAGAAGCTGCCCATAGGTCCGGAAGAAATCCGGATGATATTACTGTGGTAGCTGTTACAAAAACAGTAAAAACGGATGAAATAATGGATGCGATCAATGCTGGTATACGGCATATCGGTGAGAATAGGGTACAGGAATTCCTGGAAAAACATAAGGATATTCCTGTGTACGTAAACAGGCATTTTATCGGCAGATTACAGACCAACAAGGTTAAATATATTGTGGACAAGGTTGATTTGATTCACTCCCTGGATCGGTTGAAGCTTGCTGAAGAGATTGACAAGAGAGCAATGGCTATAGACAGGATAGTACCGGTGCTTATACAGGTTAACATAGCCGGCGAAGCAACCAAAACAGGGGTTATGCCGGAAGAATTACATAGGTTTATCGAGGAATTAACGCCATACAATAATATTCAAATTAAAGGTTTGATGACAATTGCTCCTTTTCTGAAGGATAGCGAGGATGTCCGTCCATATTTTGCTGGAATGCGGAAGCTGTATCAGGAGATCAAGGAAGCAAAATATTCGAATGTGAAAATGGAATACCTTTCTATGGGGATGACTAATGACTTTGAAGTAGCAATTGAGGAAGGCGCAAATATAGTCAGGATTGGAAGAGCGATCTTCGGGGAAAGATATTATTAATTAAGGAGGAAATTCTATGGCAGGAAAGATTTTCAATAAAATATTAAATTTTATTGGTTTGGAGGAAACCATAATGGATGAGCCTGAAGAGATACATGATGAAGAACAGTTTCAGAACGCTGAGGAACTTATAGAACCTTCTTTTCGTACCAGACAAAAAAGGGGAAAAGTTGTAAACATACATACGTCATCTTATATTAAAGTGGTTATATATCAACCTACTACATTTGATGATACTCAAACTATAATAAACAGTTTAAAAACAAGAAAACCCATAGTTGTTAACCTGGAATCATTGGATGCTAATCTGGCTCAAAGAGTTTTGGATTTTATAAGCGGGGCTGTATACGCTCTGGATGGTACTATACAGAAAGTATCGAGGGGAATTTTTGTTTTGGCTCCCAGCAATATAGAAATAGTAGGAAACATTCCGGATGAGTTAAAAGGCAAGAGCTTTTTTACACTGGCAAATATAAAAGACAGCAGTACCGAATAGGGGGCATGAGATTGAAATATATGATACTAATAAATATAGTAAGAGGAGTACGCTGGTTTCTTAATATATTATCGTGGCTTATCATTGCAAACGCTCTGTTGTCCTGGTTTATGGATCCTACTCATCCCATACGATCCTTTTTGATGCGGTTGGTAGAGCCAATTGTCAGACCTTTCCGCAGGTTGACCAGCAGATTAAATACGTCAGGATTTCCGATAGATTTTTCACCCTTGTTTGCTTATTTTGCTATTCTAATCCTGCTGGAGATTTTAAGCTATTTTGAAAGCTATTTATTTCAAAGGTTCATGCTTTTTGGATAAATGGTTCGATAATGTTTTCATCAAAACTGCAATTATATTTTATTTTATGTTTTTTGTACCGAACCCATGTCCAAAAATGCTTATGTTTAACATGGATGATATGGGAAAAGGAGGTTAATAAATATGCCATTAACACCTGTTGATATACATAACAAGGAATTTTCAAGGAGTTTCAGGGGTTATGATGAAGATGAAGTGGATCAATTCCTTGATTTGATTGTTGAGGATTTTGAGAGACTCTATAAGGAAAACCTTGAATTAAAAGAGCGTGTCAGTCTGTTAAAAGAGCAAGCGGACTATTATAAATCCATGGAAGCCACTTTAAGGGATACATTGGTTACAGCACAGAAAACAGCCGAGGAGGTTGAAGCATCGGCTCATAAAAATGCTGAGCTTATTATTAAGGAAGCGGAGCAGGAAGCGCAAAAAATTATTCAAAATGCAAATGAACAGGTAATAAAAATACGTTTAGAGTATGAGGATACCAGAAAACAGATACAAATATTGAAAACCAAGATTAAAGTGCTGTTGGAAACATTTATGCAGACTATTGAACAGGAAACTGCAGAGTTGTCCGAGGATGAGCATGATGGATAAAAAAGTCCCAGGGGGATATACTTTTTAGTATATCCCCCTATTTTTATGAGATGGATGGATGCAGATGGGTTGCAAAACTGTTAATGACGAAAATAACAGGCGCAACAATCATAAAACATTAGAGGAGTTTGCCAGAACCCTTGAGAAAATGAAATTTGCTGATTATATAGAATACCTGAACGATACGGGGAGAATGATTCGTACTAATTTTATTGCCGGGCTTGCGAGAGGTTTTGGGATGGCAGTAGGTTTTACAGTGCTGGGTGCTGTAGCGTTATATTTTTTAACACAACTGGCCAATAAAAACTTACCAATTATAGGAGGATTCATTGCTGAAATAGTAAAGATTGTGAAACAGCATCTTTAACAAGAAATACTTGTTTTTGATAAAAAGATAATTGATACCAAACACGGAGGAATGATAATGAAAGACTATGAAATAAAATATCTGAAGAAAAAGCTGCTGAATGAACAGCAAAAGGTGGAATCGCAGTTAACACAGGCAAAAAAGAATAATTTTGGTATCGGTGAATCCATAGGCAGCAGTACAGGGGAGCTGTCTACGTATGATAACCACCCGGCTGATTTGGGGACCGAAACATTTGAACAGGAAAAATATATGACCATCCGCAATCACCAGTTAGAATATCTGGGAGATATTCGGGATGCTCTTCAGAGGATCGATAGAGGAACATATGGGATATGTGCATACTGTGGGATTGATATTGGTTTTGAACGGCTGGATTCGTATCCAACAGCAAAACTATGCATAGGTTGTCAGAAGAGGGAGGACGGAGAAGAGATTAATAAGAATTTATAAATGATAGCAGCAATATTTTTATGAAAAGATGCTTCTCTTATGGTATAATCAAAACTGATTATACACAGGTTGACAAAGAAAGAGGGGAGCATAATGCTGTGGGTTTTAATTATAGTATTTGCCGTTATTCTTGATCAGGTAACCAAATATTTGGCAAGAGTTTATCTTAAGCCAGTTGGGTCTATACAGCTAATACCAAATGTATTTCATTTTACTTATGTCGAAAATCGGGGGGCTGCTTTTGGAATACTGCAAAACCAACGATGGTTTTTTATATTGATTACCATTATTGTTGTACTTGCTATAGTTTATTACATGTTTACCCACTACAATGACAGCCTGCTTTTAAATATTGCCCTTTCGATGATATTGGGAGGTGCAATAGGAAACCTGATCGACAGGATTCGATTTGGATATGTAGTTGACTTGTTTCATTTCATTTTAATAGATTATCCGGTATTTAATATTGCTGATTCATTTGTAGTGGTGGGAACCATCCTACTGGCATATTATATTCTGTTTATAACCGGCTCTAAAGAATGCCAGTTAAACTAGGTGCTGCCTATGGAAATGATAAGGATAGAAGTTGAACAAATTGATGAAGGGAAGAGAATAGATGTATTTTTAGCTGATAAATTACCTCAGCATTCCCGTTCATATATACAGAAGCTTCTTAAAGATGGCCTTGTATTGGTCAACGGTGAAAAAGTCAAGCCAAATCACCGGGTTAAGGCCGGCACTACAATTGACATGAATATACCTCCTCCGAAAAAGATTTCTTTAGAGCCTCAGGCCATTGATTTAGACATTATATATGAAGACGATGATATTGTGGTTGTAAACAAACCCCAGGGTATGGTAGTGCACCCTGCTCCAGGGAATTACTCCGAAACTCTGGTTAATGCCCTGCTGCACAAATGCAGGCGACTGTCAGGGATTGGTGGGGTTATACGGCCAGGAATTGTTCATCGTCTGGATAAGGATACCTCGGGATTACTGGTAGTTGCAAAAAACGATAATGCTCATAAAAACCTTTCTCAGCAAATTAAGGATAGAACAGTCAAAAGGATATACTGGTGTATAGTTGAAAGGAACATAAAGCATGATATCGGGATTATAAACGCTCCTATCGGGCGTCATCCCGTTAACAGAAAAAAGATGGCGGTATTGAATAGTCCTGCTGCCAGAACTGCGATTACACATTTTCGTGTGTTGGAAAGGTTTGGAGAATATACGCTGGTGGAAGCAAAACTGGAGACCGGGAGAACCCATCAAATCAGAGTGCATATGGCTTATATCGGGAATCCCGTCGTTGGTGATACAACCTATGGTTCCAGAAAACAGAAGTTCAGATTGGACGGACAGGCTCTTCATGCCAGGAAGCTGGGTTTCCTTCATCCGGTTACGGGACAATATATGGAGTTTGAGGCACCCATTCCCGGGTATTTTGAAGAACTGCTTAAACTGCTAAGAAAAAATTTCAAAAATTCTAAATAGTTCTGGACAGCCCTGTGTTTTTTGTGGTATACTGTCATGGAATAAAACCTTTAAATCGATCCAGAGAGGTCGGCAAGGTGTTTTATAAGTAATTGCTTATTTTGAATTTATGGGAACAGTATGCTTAAAACGTCTTACCGGCCGGTAAGGCGTTTTTTAATTGAGGGGGGTGAACTAAATCATGGTTCAAAAAGCCTTGATTATGGATGAAGCTGCTATGAACAGAGCCATCAGCCGTATAGCCCACGAGATCATTGAAAGGAATAAGGGAATAGAAGATGTGGTACTGGTCGGCATACAAAGAAGGGGTGTACCTTTGGCTCAGAAATTAGCCAGGAAAATACAGCAGTTTGAAGGGAAGGAAGTACCGGTCGGAGTATTGGATATAACCCTATACCGTGACGATTTATCAATGCTGGCAGAACATCCAATAATAAACAGCACTCATATCCCGTTTTCAGTTAATAATAAAATCGTGGTAATGGTAGATGATGTATTGTATACGGGCAGGACAGCCCGGGCAGCCATGGATGCTTTAATAGATTTGGGCAGGCCCAGGGCAATACAATTCGCGGTATTAATTGACAGAGGGCATAGGGAACTTCCGATTCGAGCCGATTACGTAGGCAAGAACGTTCCCACCTCGAAAAGCGAGATTGTACATGTTCATGTTACCGAAGTCGATGGATATAACAACGTAATAATAGCTGAAGCTTAAATTCCCTTTAATTCAGTCCCGTGAGGCTGTCAAGGGAGAAAGAAAACGATAATCAAAAGCCTTGATAGCCTTTATCAAGGCTTTTTTATATATTTTTTATTCGATAAGTGAGGCAGGTGAAATAATGGCGTTGAAGCATAAGGATTTACTTGGGCTCAGAGGTTTATCCAGAGATGACATAGAAGAAATTTTGGATACAGCCGAGTTAATGAAATATATACTGGTACAGGATCATAAAAAGACACCCCACCTTCAGGGCAGATCTATAATAACCTTATTTTATGAGAACAGCACGAGAACCAGATTGTCATTTGAACTAGCCAGTAAATATATGAGTGCCAGTATGGCTAACATATCTGCACCATCCAGCAGTGTAGCCAAAGGGGAAAGCCTTATAGATACCGGGAAGACCATTGAGAGTATGGGAGCGGATATAATAGTAATCCGTCATCCTGTATCGGGAGCACCTCATATTTTGGCCAAACACGTAAAAGCCTCGGTTATAAATGCAGGTGATGGTATTAATGAACATCCTACCCAAGCCCTGTTGGATATGTTTACAATTAGGCAGAAGAAAGGCGCCCTCAGCAATTTAAAGGTTGCCATTATTGGAGATATTCTGCACAGCAGGGTAGCGCGGAGCAATATATGGGGTTTAACAACCATGGGGGCTGAGGTAAGAGTAGCCGGGCCGGCTACACTTATGCCTCCGGATATTGAGGATATGGGAGTTAAGGTTTTCTATAACGCCGATGATGCTTTAAGGGGCGCTGACGTAGTGATGGGGTTAAGACTTCAAAAGGAACGGCAGCAGAAGGGGCTGCTTCCCTCCATCAGGGAATACACAAAACTGTTCTGCATAAACAGGGAAAGAATGCTATTGGCCCGCAAAGATGCGCTGGTTATGCATCCCGGTCCGATTAATCGCGGAGTGGAGATATCATCGGATATTGCGGATGGAGCACTATCAACCATAAATGAGCAGGTAACAAATGGTGTGGCCGTTCGTATGGCCCTTCTCTACCTGCTTACCAGGAGGAATAAAGATGCTGTGTATTAAGAATGGTCTTGTAGTTGACGGGATTAATCCAAAACCATATAAAGCGGATATACTGGTGAACGGCAGTAAAATAGTAGAAATTGGTTGTGAACTTTCACAATCTTCAGATAAGGTTATTGATGCTGATGGAAAATGGGTATTGCCCGGGCTTGTTGATGCCCACTGTCATTTAAGAGAACCCGGGTTTGAATATAAGGAAGATATTACATCCGGAACAAGGAGTGCGGCAGCCGGTGGTTTTACCAGTATTGCCTGTATGCCCAATACCAGTCCGGTGGTGGATAATGCTGCGTTGGTCCAGTTTATTAAAAAGAGGGGACTGGAAGAAGGGGCTGCCAAGGTCTATCCTATTGCGGCCGTAACAATTGGTCTGAATGGTGAGGAGTTAACTGAAATGTGGGAGCTTAAAGAAGCGGGAGCCGTTGCATTATCTGACGACGGAAAGCCAATAATGAATTCAGGGATGATGCGTTTGGCCCTCCAGTATGCCAAGGGGTTTGATATACTTATAATTTCGCATTGTGAGGATTTGGAACTGACCGGGGATGGAGTTATGAACGAAGGATACATGTCAACAATTCTGGGGTTCAAGGGAATACCCCGTGCTGCAGAGGAAGTGATGGTAGCCCGGGATATAATTTTGGCTGAAACACTGGATGCACCCGTTCACATTGCCCATGTCAGCACAAGAGGATCGGTAGAATTGATCAGACAGGCTAAAAAAAGAGGTGTCAAGGTAACATGTGAAACAGCACCCCACTATTTTTCTGCAACTGATGAATGGGTGGACGGGTATGATGCTAACACAAAGGTTAATCCTCCCTTACGAAGCAGTGATGATGTTGAGGCCATAAAAGAAGGGTTGAAAGACGGCACAATAGACATTATTGCTACCGATCATGCACCGCACCACAGGGATGAGAAAGAAGTGGAATACAGCCTGGCCGCAAACGGAATTTCGGGGTTTGAGACAGCGTTTTCACTGGCCTATACACATCTTGTCGAGCCAGGAGTAATATCCCTTCATCAGCTTGTGGAAAAGATGAGTAAAATACCGGCTCAGATATTAAGAATTGATGGTGGAAAGCTTGAAGCCGGGAAAACAGCCGATATCATAGTGGCAGATCTTACAAAAGAGTATACCGTAGATGTATCCCAATTTTATTCAAAAGGCAAAAACTCGCCTTTTCATGGACATACTTTGAAAGGAAAGGTTATCCACACCATTGTAGACGGTAATGTGGTTATGGAGAACGAAAAAGTTTTAGTGTAATAGGAGGGCAATACATTGATAGACAGGCTTATTCAACAGATAATTGAAAAAAAGAATCCTTCTGTGGTTGGACTTGATACCATGCTGGAATATGTGCCGGAGCATATTGTAAATGATTACGGCGGACAACGGATTGATCTCGAAGGTGCTGCCAACGCCATATATGAGTTTAACAAAGCCATTTTGGATGCTGTCCATGAGTACATCCCGGCCGTTAAAATACAGATAGCTTATTATGAACTTTATGGACCGTATGGTCTGGAGGCTTTCAGAAAGACGGCGCAATATGCCAGAGCAAAAGATTTGCTGGTAATAGGGGATATTAAACGAAATGATATAGGTCCTACTGCAAAGGCCTACGCCAGCGCTTATCTGGGAGAAACAAAGTTAAAAAAAGGTGCTGTCAGAGTTTTTGATCTGGATTTTGTAACGGTAAACCCTTATCTGGGCAGTGATGGTGTAATGCCGTTTATAGAAATCTGTAGGAGTAGCGGTAAAGGTATTTTTGTACTGGTTAAGACATCAAACCCTTCTTCAGGTGAATTCCAGGATTTGAATGTACAATCCGCAAAGCTGTATCAAAGAGTTGCTGCCAAAGTCAATGAATGGGGTCAGGAGCTTATAGGATCAACTGGATACAGTCAGGTAGGAGCGGTGGTAGGAGCGACATATCCCAGACAATTGGAGGAGCTAAGAAAGATTATGCCCAATATCTTTTTCCTCATACCGGGATATGGTGCCCAGGGAGGCGGTGCGGAGGATGTTCTGGGTGGCTTTAATGACGATGGACTGGGAGCTGTTATTAATGCTTCCCGCAGTGTTATATGTGCTTATATGCGCAGTCCCTGGAAGGAACGGTTTTCACCGGAGGAGTTTTCAGAAGCCGCCAGGGCGGAGGTGTTACGGATGAGACAGGAGATAGATTCCGGATTGGCTAAAAAAGGAATAAAACCTTGGTAAGACAAAACTGATTACCATACGATAACGCTTGACTAAGATGTATTAAAGGAGTTGAAAGACTTGCCCAAAATACAAGACATCAAAAAGGTGCTGGTAATAGGTTCGGGTCCTATTGTGATAGCTCAGGCAGCTGAGTTTGACTATGCTGGAACTCAGGCTTGCAGGGCGTTGAAAGAGGAAAATATCGAAATTGTATTGATTAACAGCAACCCGGCAACCATTATGACCGATCCTAACATGGCTGATCACGTGTATATTGAACCGCTGAACCTCCGGACGGTTAAAGATGTCATTGAAAAGGAAAGGCCTGACAGCTTGCTTGCTACTTTGGGTGGTCAGACCGGGCTTAACCTGGCTATTGAACTGGCAGAACAAGGTTTCCTGGACGAATACGGGGTAAGAATTCTGGGAACCAGTATTGAATCCATCCGCAAGGGAGAGGACCGGGAGATATTCAAAAAAACAATGATGGATATAGGTGAGCCGGTGATTGAGAGTATTACAGTTCATGATATTGACAGCGGTCTGGCCTTTGCAGAAAAGATTGGATACCCTGTTGTAGTGCGTCCGGCTTATACTCTTGGGGGAACAGGCGGAGGCATGGCTGGTAACAGTCAGGAATTAAGGAATATCCTGGCTGACGGATTGCGGTTAAGCAGAGCCGGCCAGGTGCTTATAGAAAAATCGGTTGCCGGCTGGAAGGAAATTGAATATGAAGTGGTTCGGGATGGGGAAGGCAATTGTATTATTATATGCAGTATGGAAAATATAGATCCGGTTGGCATTCATACAGGCGACAGCATAGTTATAGCCCCTGCCCGGACTTTAACAGTTGACCAGGATGAGATGCTGAGGAAAGCTGCATTGAACATAGTACAGGCTCTCGATATAAACGGCGGCTGTAATGTTCAGTTTGCGTTGAAGCCCGATGGAATGGAGTATTATGTTATAGAGGTCAATCCCAGATTGAGCCGTTCAAGTGCACTTGCCTCCAAAGCTACCGGTTATCCTATTGCCAGGGTGGCAACAAAAATCGCATTGGGATACAAGCTTGATGAGATACAGTACGGCAGTGCCGGAAGGATTACTGCTGCATCGGAGCCGGTGATGGATTATGTTGTACTCAAGATTCCACGCTGGCCCTTTGATAAATTTATCGGGGCTGATAAGGTATTGGGTACCAGGATGAAGGCCACTGGTGAGGTTATGGCTGTCGGAGACGGTTTTGAAGATGCTCTTCTTAAAGCTGTACGTTCTTTGGAACTGGGCATTGACCATATCTGTTTGGATCACCTGGCAGAGGAAGATACTGAGCAGATCCTTGAAAAGTTGGAAAGCAAAACCGATGAGAGGCTTTTTGTAGTGGCAGAAGCTTTCCGGCGCGGTGTACCGATTGATGTGATATATGAAAAAACTTCAATCGATACTTATTTTTTAAATAAAATACAAGGTATAGTGCATTTTGAGAAGAAGTTAAAAGAAAATGGAGTTAAAGGTATTGATAAAAAAGTATTGCTGCAGGCTAAAAAGATGGGGCTGTCTGATTCTGCTATCGCCCGCTTTATTGGATTATCCGGTAGTGAAGTCCGCAATATGAGAAAAAAGTGGGGAATAGAGCCGGTATACAGGACAATTGGTACAGTTAGGGGAATGAAAGATAGTCTTAAAACATATTACTCGGTTTATAATGGCAAAGGTTTGGTAAAGGCAGACCAAAAGAATAAGGTGGTTGTCATAGGTTCCGGTCCTATCCGGATAGGGCAGGGTATTGAGTTTGACTATTGTTCTGTTCACTGTATTTGGGCTTTGAAAAAGTTAGACTATCAGGCAATTATAATAAACAACAATCCGGAGACTGTCAGTACGGATTTTGATACATCCGATCGTCTTTACTTTGAGCCTCTGTCCCATGAAGATGTCTTAAATATTCTGGAAATTGAAAAACCTGACGGAGTTATAGTACAGTTTGGCGGTCAAACAGCAATTAAAATGGCGGGCGTGATCCATGATGCGGGATATACTATATTGGGCACTCAGCCCGAAAATATTAATAGAGCTGAGGATAGAAAAGAATTTGATAGTTTACTGGAAGAACTGTGTATTCCCCGTCCTCCCGGCACCACGGTATTTACAGCAGAGGAAGCGGTAACAGCTGCTGAAATGCTGGGTTATCCCGTACTTGTAAGACCATCGTATGTATTGGGTGGGCAGGGAATGGAAATTGCCTATAATCAAGGTAATATTGAAGAATACATGGGGATCATAAACCGTGTGAAACAGGAGCATCCAATCCTTATAGACAAGTATTTGATGGGAAAGGAAATAGAGATTGATGCAATATGCGATGGGGAGGACATACTTATACCGGGGATTATGGAACATATTGAACGCGCCGGAATACATTCAGGGGACAGCATAGCCGTATATCCGGCCAGGGATCTTTCTGAACGTACAGTGGACCGTATAATAAACTATACCGGCAGGCTGGCCAAGGCTTTAAATGTTAAAGGGCTTATTAACATTCAATATATTGAATATGATGGTGAGGTGTATGTTATCGAGGTAAATCCCCGTTCAAGCCGTACGGTACCCTATATCAGCAAGGTAACAGGTGTGCCGATGGTAGAGCTGGCGACCAGGGTTATGATGGGGCAAAGGCTTAGAAAGTTGGGATATGGCACGGGTCTTTACCGTGCAAAAGATGTTGTTGCAGCTAAAGTACCGGTATTTTCCTTTGATAAACTACCTTTGGTAGAGGTAAGCCTGGGCCCTGAGATGAAATCTACGGGAGAGGTTTTAGGCTTGGGCAGAACCCTGTCAGAAGCTCTGTATAAAGGGCTGATGGCTGCGGGATATGATTTAAAAAGAGAAGGAAGTGTTTTAATAACCGTAGCCAACTCTGATAAACAGGAGGTTATTCCCATAGCAGCTGAATTTGAAAGCCTGGGCTTTGATATCTTTGCCACATCAGGTACTGCACATGTGTTAAACTCCAATTATGTGGCAGCAAGCGTCGTTAATAAAGTCAGCCAGGATCGTCCCAATATAATTGATTACATTCAGCAAGGGAAAATAAGCATTATAATAAATACTCCAACCAAAGGCCGGATTCCTCAAAGAGATGGTTTTAAAATAAGGAGAATGGCAGTTGAGTACTCTATACCCTGTATGACCTCTCTGGATACGGCACGGGCTTTTATTAACAGCTTAAAACAAAATATAGACAGGCAGGAAATAAAACCTATTGCATTGGAGGAAATATAATGAAAAGAGCAGAGCTGTGCAAAGTGGCTGACATCCAACTGTTAGCACATGGTTTATACAAGCTAAAGATTGAAGCGTCTGATGTTGCAGTGAGTGCAAGACCGGGACAGTTCGTTCACATCAGGATCCCCGGCGATAAATCCCGGCTTTTAAGACGTCCTATAAGTATATATGATGCATATCATGAAGAAGGAAACATTGAGATAGTGTTTCAGGTTGTTGGAGAGGGAACCAGGATCCTGTCTGCAGTTAAACCTGGTGATTTATTGGATGTACTGGGTCCTTTAGGAAATGGTTTTACCATACCAAAGGATACCCGACATTTATTTATAGTAGGTGGTGGATGCGGGGTAGCACCGATAAAATTTGCTGCAAGCAAATTCAACCATACCAGGAGTACCTGTTTCGTAGGTTTTAAAAACAGGGATGCCGTGTACGGTTTACAGGAGTTCAAGAAAAGCTGCGACAGATTACTGGTAGCAACTGAAGATGGAAGTATTGGGTATAAGGGGATGGTTACGGAAGTTCTGGAAGATGAATTAAAGCAAAATTCACCTGATTTAATGCTTGCATGCGGTCCTGTTCCCATGCTGAAAGTCATACAGCAAATGGCTGAACAGTTCGATGTACCTTGCCAGCTGTTGCTGGAGGAAAGGATGGGCTGCGGGATAGGGGCTTGTATGACTTGTGTATGCGCTGTTCGTGCCGGTGAAGATTATGCCTATAAAAGGGTATGTAAGGATGGTCCTGTATTTTGGAGCCGGGAGGTGATACTGGGTGAGACCGCAAACGAGTGTTGAGATATGCGGCATTAAATTTAAGAACCCGGTAATTGCTGCATCGGGGACTTTTAGCTTTGGGATTGAACATGCCGAGTATACGGATTTGAACCGGATAGGGGGTATTGCTGTTAAAGGCCTGACACTTGAGCCTAAAAAGGGCAATCCGCCTCCCAGGATTGCTGAAACTCCCTCGGGAATATTAAACAGTGTAGGTCTGCAAAATCCAGGTATTGATTTTTTTATTAAACATCAGCTTCCCAGGCTGACAGAATATGACACCAGAATCATTATCAATATCAACGGAAACACCGAGGATGAATATTGTATGCTGGCTGAAAAGCTGCGGGATAAGCCGGTTGACCTGTTGGAACTCAATATTTCCTGTCCAAATGTCAGGGAAGGGGGAATGGCTTTTGGAACGGACCCCCGGATGGTATACAATGTTACCAAAAGTGTAAAGGCACACGCCGGGCAGCCGGTACTGGTTAAATTAACACCAAATGTAACAGATATTAAAGAAATAGCTATAGCTGTTGAAGAGGGAGGGGGAGACGGAATATCCCTTATAAACACCGTACTTGGAATGGCTATAGATGCCAGAAGCCGGAAACCCATACTGGCCAATGTAGTTGGGGGTCTCTCAGGACCTGCTATAAAACCCATTGCGTTACGCATGGTTTGGGAGGTTTCGAATGTGGTTACAATTCCTATAGTGGGTATGGGGGGCATAGTAACAGGTGAGGACGCAGTTGAGTTTTTACTGGCAGGTGCTACAGCTGTAGGGGTTGGTACAGCCAACCTTATAACACCTGATGCCTGCATTGATATAGTTCATCAGTTGGAAGAATATATGATAAATAATGGAATAAAAGATATTAATGAACTGATAGGAGGATTGATTGTATAATATGGAACGGGACAGTGTTTTAAAGATATTTAAAGAAACGGGTGTTCTAATGCAGGGACATTTTCTTCTTGCTTCGGGCAGACACAGCGATACATATCTCCAGTGTGCCAGAATTTTTCAGTATCCTGATTATTCTGAAAAGATAGCCATGACTCTTGCTGATTATTTTTCAGATGATGATATAGATTTAGTTATTGGTCCTGCTATTGGAGCTATTATACTCTCATACGAAGTAGCCAGGTGTTTGGGGGTAAAAACGATATTTGCAGAGCAGGAAGATGGGAGAATGGCCCTGAGGAGAGGTTTCGAGATAGAAAAGGGCAGCCGGGTTTTGGTGGTGGAAGATGTTATAACAACCGGAGGTTCGGTAAAAGAGGTAATTGAACTGGTGCGCTCCTGCGGAGGGGAGGTTGTGGGAGTTGGTACTGTAGTGGATCGGAGCGGTGGTACGGTTGATTTTGGGGTCAAACAGCGCTGTGTGATATCAATGGAGATAAAATCCTACCCGGCAGAAGAATGTCCCATATGCAGTACGGGAATTCCGCTTACAAAGCCCGGAAGTAAAAGTATGATTTAACACCAGCCGGTTTTTGATAAGGTTAGTTGGTCTGTTTTAGTTTTTTTATCTCATCTTCCGATGGAGTGACATAAAGAGTGTTATATCTTTCATATATTACCATTCCGGGTCTGGCACCTTTAGGCTTTTTTACGTTTTTTCGGGGGCAATAGTCCACAGGAACCTGGCTGGAATCTTTTGCCTTGCTGAAATATGCAGCTAATATACCGGCTTCATACAATGTATTTTCAGGGACCTGGCGTCCATTTGTTTTTATAATAACATGAGAGCCCGGAATATTTTTTGTATGAAGCCAAATATCATTATGATCAGCTGTTTTAAGTGTCAGCTGGTCATTTTGATAGTTATTTTTCCCGACAAAGATATCAAAACCGTCGGATGATATAAAATGGTGGGGTTTAGAGGATACCTGGGAGCGCTTTTTATCCCTACTGGTCTTCTTTATATACCCTTGTTCTATTAGCTCTTGACGTATCTCTTCCAAATCTGATTCATCGGTACTTTTATCCAGACTGTCCAGCAGTCCTTCCAGGTAGGTTAGTTCCTCCCTGCTTTCCGATATCTGATTTTTAAGTTTTTCTACAGCATTTTTGGCTCTTGAATATTTTTTGTAATACTGCTGAGCATTTTGTATAGGCGTTTTGTTTTTGTCCATGGGTATTGTGATTGATTCACCATTAGGATCGTAATAATTCACCAGATTGACTTCCGGGAGACCGTTTGGTATAGCATGGATATTAGCCGTTATTAATTCCCCCCAAAGACGAAATTTATCAGCATCTTTTGCTTCCTGCAGCTCTTCCAGCTGGATAGCCAGCTTTTTTTGACAGCGCTCCAGGTTGGTCTTAAGAACCTTTAATAAATGGGAAGAACGCTGTTTTAACCTTTCAAGCTTGTCCCTTTCAGAATAGAACGCTTCAAGCATTTCCGAGATTGATGAATAATGCTGCTGCATATGCCGGGGATACAGCATATACATAAATGGGAATATATCTTTTGGATAACCATCATTGTTTAGCAGAATGACCGGATAAAACCGTTTGCCCTTTACATTGTCGAAAAAGCTGATGAATGAGTCACAAATGGCTGTTAACTGATCCGTGGTAATACTTTGCAATGTATAAGAATAATCCCCTAAAGCCCTGTATATAATCTCCGATGCTGTGGTTCTTGAGATTCCGGCAAAATTATCTGTTATTATATTTTCCGGTTTTTTATTAGGTGGAGCACATTTTAATATATCCATAAGAGATTTATGTGTTTGCTCCAATGGATTTTTCTTATCCTGTGTTGGGGGAGTTTCATACATTCTCCCGGGCAGGACCTGGCGTACCCTGCTGATTGTTTCGTTTACATGCTTTATGCTATCAATGATCCTGCCGTTATCGTCAACTAAAATAATATTACTGTGCCTGCCCATTATTTCTATGATGAGCCTTTTGTATGCAAGATCACCCATTTCATTAATGTTCTCTATGATTATTTCGGCTATTCTATCGAAACCAGGCTGCACAATATCAATAATTCTTCCTCCTACAAGATGCTTCCTGAGGAGCATGCAGAACATTGGGGGAGAAAAAGGGTTGGACTTGGCAGATTGTATTAAATGGATCCTTGGATGATTGGCACTGGCTGACAGCAAAAGTCTCAGACTGCCATCTCTGGAGCGAATATGAAGGTGTATTTCATCTTTCTCCGGTTGATAAATTTTTTCAATACGTGTATTTATTAACTTATTGCGCAGCTCTGCAATAACACAATTCAACATTACACCATCGTAAGCCATTCCGTACCTCCGAATTATTATTGTCATATAGAGCATTAACAATTATACTATATGTAAGCTTAGTTAATCAAAATAAAATTATATTATAATGAGAGAATTTAATGGCGAGCAAAGAAAATAGGACAAACTTCATAAAAAAACGCAAAGACTAAACAATATGTGATAAAATAAATATAAATAAAGACATACTCTACAACGCCCCCTAATATAAATAATATGAATAGATTGGTTAGGGGGGAGAGTATGTTGTCCAAAAAAAATATTGCTTTACTTGCCATCATCCTTACTTTAGTTGTTCTGTTTACGGCAGGTTGTAAATCCGTTAAGACAAAAGAGGAGTTTGAAGACGAGCTTCCTCAGGAAATCCTTGATGACGAGGAAGCTGAAGACGAAGAAGACGATAATACACGGGAGACACTTGTTTATTACCAGAATGATGCCGGATATTTGGTTCCGGTTATGCGCAGGATTACCTGGGAAGAGGGTATAGCTAAAGCTACGTTAAGAAAGATGATTGATTCTCCCGAACAACAGCAGGATCTGATGGCTATGGGTCTCAAACCACTACTGCCTGAAGGTACCGAAATTCTGGGAATGTCAATAAAGGATGGCCTTGCAAAACTGGATTTGAACAAAAAAGCTATGGAATTTAATAGCGCTGTAGAAGAAAGCAATATGGTTCAGGGTGTAACACTTACATTGACCGATTTCAGCACCATCGACAGGGTCCAGTTTTTATTTGAAGGAAAAATTGTTGATACCTTAAAATACGGTACCGATGTCAGCAAACCGATTGAACCCCAGGATGTAAATCTGGAATTAAGCTCAAGTGCAGGTCATGACGGTGATAAGGTTACTGTATTCTTCCATTCCTCTCCGGATGCTGTTTTTAACTATATCGTACCGGTTACGAGAATAGTAGAGGATGAACAAGTATCAATTGAAACTGCAATCCGGGAACTTTTAAGGGGACCCAGGGACATTGGTTTAAATATGGATATTCCTGCCGATACAAAGCTGCTGGGGGTACAGGTTGATGACGGTGTTACATATATAAATTTCAGTAAGGAGTTTGAGGAACTGGCCCAACTGCCGCAAAGCGAGGCAATGGTTTTAAAGTCGATTATAATGACAGCCAGACAGTTCCCCAATGTGGATGAGGTTATAATTATGGTTGAAGGTAAAGAATATGATGGAGGACAGATAAGCGTATCAGCTTTTGCTAACGAATACTGAAATACAATGGAGGAGCATTAATCATGAGAATTGACGGAAGAAAAAATGATGAAATACGACAGATTAAAATAAATACAAACTACATACTTAATGCAGACGGTTCAGTCTTAATAGAAATGGGTAATACCAGGGTGATATGTACCGCAACTATTGATGAAAAGGTGCCGCCTTTTATCAAAGGAACGGGAAAAGGATGGATAACCAGCGAATATGGAATGCTCCCAGGGTCAACTCGGGTAAGGAAAGTCAGGGAATCATCCCGTGGCAGGCCTGAGGGCCGTACGCAGGAGATCCAGAGGTTGATCGGCCGTTCGTTGCGCTGTGTAACCAATATGGATCTTTTGGGGGAAAGGACCATATGGATTGACTGTGATGTTATTCAGGCCGATGGTGGTACCAGGACCTGTTCGGTGACCGGAGGTTTTGTTGCTCTGGTGCAATGCATTAAAAGCATGCTGGATCAAGGACATATTGAAAAAAGCCCGATTAAGAACTATGCAGCAGCTGTAAGTGTGGGTATAGTAAATGATGAAATAATGCTGGATCTCTGCTATGAAGAAGATTCCCTGGCAACTGTTGATATGAACCTGGTTATGAATGAAAAAAATGAATTGATAGAAATACAAGGGACAGGTGAAATAATGCCTTTTACCTTGAAGGACCTTGATACTATGATAGAACTGGGACAGATCGGTATTCAGAACATAATTAAATATCAAAAAGACGCCCTGGGAGATCTTAATTGTTTGGTAGGGCAGGAGGAAGTATGAGAAGGATAATTGCAGCAACAAATAATCCTGGCAAGATAGTAGAGATAAGGCAAATTCTTAATGACCTGCCCTTTGAAATATTGTCTTTGAAGGATGCCGGTATAAATATAAAGGTCGAAGAAGACGGGGATTCTTTTGAAGAAAATGCGTTAAAAAAGGCTTTGGAGATACATAAATTCACAGGCCAGTCGGTTCTTGCTGACGATTCGGGGTTAGAGGTTGCGGCATTAAATGGGCAACCAGGTGTTTACTCAGCGCGTTTTGCAGGAGAAAATGCTACCGATGAAGAAAACAATGCTAAATTATTGAAAATGATGGAGTTGGTTCCCTTTGAAAAGAGACAAGCTGTTTTCCGCTGTGTTATTGTATTGGTGCGGCATGACGGTATGATCCTCCGTGCAACTGGCGCTTGCTGTGGAAAGATTGGATTTACACCGGCGGGAAAGGGCGGGTTTGGTTACGATCCATTGTTTATAGTGGATGGTTTGGATAAGACCTTTGCTGAACTTACTCCTGAGGAGAAAAACGTTATCAGCCACCGTGGTATAGCGTTAAAAAATCTTAAAAATTTGCTTGTAAAACAGGGATACAAATGAAAAACGAGAGGAAAAGCTTGCCATGAAAATCGGAGTAATAAGCGACAGCCATGGTGAAAGACTTATGTTGGACAGGGTAGCCCAAAAGTTTACTGATATAAGTATGTTCGTCCACCTGGGTGATCTATGTACTGACGCAGTTTATCTGCATAACATAACGCGTGTACCAGTTGAGTATGTATGTGGCAACTGTGATTTTACCAGACGGATTCCAAATAATAAAGAGATTGAAGTTGGCGGCAAGCGTATCTTTCTTACTCATGGACACCTTTACAGAGTTAAGTGGGGGACACGTCAACTGGTAAATTATGCCCGTGAAAAACAATACGATGCCGTTTTATTCGGGCATACGCATAGAGCTGAGATCTTTAAAGAGAATGGAACCATATTTATGAATCCGGGGAGTTTATCTCAGTCAAGAGGCTATACGAAGGCGACCATTGGAATTCTTGAAATTCTTGAAGACAGGCTTGTTCCCCATATCGTAAAGATTGACTAAAAGAAGCACTAAAAAAGTGGTTGACAAAAATCATAATACACGCTAAAATATAACTTGC
>ERZ773359.2563-NODE-2563-length-22699-cov-9.775128_pt1 | contig 22699 bp, 30 predicted proteins | sample MGYA00374955_ERZ773359 | MGnify/ENA primary metagenome ERZ773359 (study PRJEB29098, sample SAMN04486028) | biogas fermenter metagenome | study: EMG produced TPA metagenomics assembly of the Biogas fermentation microbial communities from Germany - Plant 4 DNA1...
TTCACTATCAATAGTTTTTCTTGTATCTTCATCTATAATTACACTATCAATGTAGCCATCTTCTTTTGATGCCTTATTAGAGCACCCAATAGTCATAATAGAAGTAATTATTAGAGCCCATAATAAAATTTTTTTCTTCATTCTCACCCCTCCATCCTATACTTATATTTTAGTAATTAGTATTTTTTCTCTCATATTTCTCACCTTCTTATAAAAGCTTATATTTATCTTATATTCATATTATACATTAAACTCCAAGCTATTAAAAATAATGTAATAACATTTTAGAACATAAGTTTACATAGTGCATATCTTGTAGTAAGGGTATTATTTTGTCTTATAATAATACTCTTTATTGAGTTTAATAAACGAGGGGGATAAAAAATGTTATCAACAAAAGAATTCATAAGACAATCTCTTGAATTGAATTTATTCTTCATTAGAATAATGAAGGAACATGCTTTTTTCCTAGAGGCAGGTTTTACACCAAAGAATACTAATCTTGCAGAAAGAGGGGATGACTTTAGAGTAATATTTACACAACTACTAAAGAAAACAGTTGCTCTTTCAGATGGTGTAATTAGTCCAGCTGTAAAGAAATCTGGAGAAATTGTAACTGAGTTTACAGTGGCTGCTGAAAAGGCTACAACTTTCTTAACTACAATTCCTCTTAATCCTGAAATTTCTAAGGCTGAAGCTAACCTTACACCGGGATGTAAGAGAGATATTCCAAGAAAACTTGAACCTTTAGTTAAAGATTTAAATAATAAGGTTTTAGCAGTAGTTAGAAAATTTATTGATTATAAAACAAAGGTTTTAGATGCTCAATTAGATTGCAGCATATTTACTTTTAATTACCCACTTTTAATAGAGCATATAAGAAGAGAGGCAATATTCTTCCATAGTTTATTATCAAGAATACAAAAGAGAGAAAAAATTGATATAGCTCGTGAAGCTGTAGAACAACAAAGATTCTGGAATAGAATTATGGCTGAACACGCTAAATTCATTAGAGGATTATTAGATCCAACAGAAGAGGCTTTAATTAAAACAGCTAATAATTTTGGGAAAGAATTTGATAAATTAACAGCTAAGGCTATAAAATTAAATGATAGTATTGCTAACCTTACTGAAAAGGACTTAGAAGCTACTAAGGATATTAGAAACTTTAAGAAAGCGGGTACAATTGGCTTATTAAATTGTGATATTAGATCAATAATAATACCTTTATTAGGGGATCACGTATTAAGAGAAGCAAATCACTATTTAAGATTACTAAGAATCTTTGATAAAGCATTATAATTTTTTAGGGCATGATTTTTTTGTCATGCCCTTTTATATTAAATATTATTTTTCATCTTTCCAATATTTTTTCTTATCTTCTTCAGTAATTTCTCTTATAACTCTGCAAGGATTTCCAGCAGCTATTACTCCTGATGGTATGTCTCTGTTTACTATACTTCCAGCACCAATAACAACATCATCTCCAATAGTAATTCCAGGCAATACTATTACTCCAGCACCAAACCAAACGTTATTTCCTACTGTTATTGGGTAAGCAAATTCTAGTCCCTTATTTCTTTGCTCTGAATCAAGAGGATGACCAGCAGTTGAGAAGCAACAATTAGGAGCAATAAATACATTATCTCCAAAGGTGACTTTACCACCATCTAAAATAACTAGGTTATGGTTTGAATAGAAGTTTTCACCTACCTCAATATTGTAGCCGTAATCACAGTAAAATGGAGCTGTTACATAAAAATTACCCTTTGTCTTTCCTAGAAGCTTGGACATTATAGCCCTTTGATTATCTATATCAGAAGGTTTTAAATTATTATATTCAAAACATAAATCCTTAGCTTTCTCCCTTTCCTTTATTATTTCCTCATTATAGTTAGCATCATATAAATAGCCCTTTTCCATTTTTTCTCTTTCAGTCATCATATTAACTTCCTTTCTTATGTATTTAAACTTATTAAAACTACTTAAAAGTAAACTAGCTTAAACGTATTCATTATTTGCCTATTATAATTATAGCTATAAATTTATTATAACACAACTTGTTTAAACAACTAACTTTTATATTTTTTAAATAAAAAAGGCGTAAATATTTACGCCCTTTATTACAAATAAGATATATCCATATTCACCTTATATAGCTACATATCACTTAGAGAATATTCCCAATCCCAAAATTTATCTAATTCTTCCTGCTTGTCATTTAAACCTTTACATTCAACCTCTAAATTCTTACATTCAACAATTTCCTTATCCTTGTTTTCATGATGCTTTGTTAACTTTTCTTCAAAACTCTTATTTAACATTTACATCTCTCCTTTTTATTATTTATAAACATGAGTTTAATAAATTTTAAACTCTGTATTTAATTATATTAAGGGAACCTTGTTCTTATAACTTCTATTATTAATGCACCTATTAGAAAGTAGATTTCTTAATATTAATATTCAACTATCCATTTAAATGTGTTTTTACTTTATTACTAAGTAACAGATATACTATGCAAAGATAAATAGAATGAAAAACATATCTATTTATCTTCGTCTCTATATTAATCAAATAAACCTTTTATAAAATCAAAGATGCTAGTAAAAAAATTACCTAAAGCAGCTAATAGATCCTTAATAAATCCACTCTCTTGAATTTCCTTACCTGATTCTTTTAGAGCTTCTGCAATTTGATATCCTATGTTCTTTAAGGTATCCTTAACTTCACTATAATCTATGTCTAGCTTATTTATATTGCTCATTAATAATTTTATTTCTTCTTTTTGTTCATTGGATATTTCAATTGAATAGTTGTTTGTAACTTCTTCTACTATTTCAGAAATTTCTTCACTGTTTTTTGGTGCTTCTTTAATAATTTGTATTTTAACATCATTAATAACTTTTGCAGCTTCATCATAGCCTATTTTTTCTCCAAGCTCTGAAGTTACTTCTATTTCTTCTTGGGCCGTCTTTTTATTTTTTAAAGATAATTCCTCACCTTTAGCTCCTTCAAAACCTTTTAAAATTCCAGATAAGGCAGAAGTCCCAGTAACAGGGAAAGGTGAGCTTGCCTTAACCTCAGCATTTGTAACTCCAGAGGTAACTAGGGCATTTGAAAGCATAAAAGATGTTACTTCAGTTAAATTTTTTGACTCTACTTGTATTCCCCCCTTATCTGTAAGTTTAACATAAGAGGAGGAATAACATCCCCCTTGATAATTGGATGGATCATTAGGGTCTAAACCTAGTTGTTTTATTATATCTTCATTTGTAATTCTATCTATACTAACTTCACTTTCAGAAACGCCAAATTCTTTAAGCATTTCACTTTCCTGAGCATCTGTTAGGTCAATTCCAAAAGTAACTCTTTCTTTATTTTGAGCTTGTACATTTAAACCAAATAAAGATAAGGTAAGGGAACAAGCTGCAGTAAACTTTAATAAGTTCTTTTTCATAATAGCCTCCTTAAATGTTTAATAGAATTATTTAACCTTATATTATTAAAAGTTTGATGAAAAAAGAAGACCTTTAATATATATTTAAGAATTTTATAAGATTTATTTAACAGATAGTTTTTAAAATTAAGAAAGGAGAGTTTCAAAAATGAAAATCTCCCTAATGTCAAAGTAAACTATTTATTATATTTCTGTAATAACAGGTAAAATCATTGGTTTTCTTTTTATCTTTTTATATATGAAGCTAGAAACTTCCTTTCTTACATTATTTTTTATTTCTGCCCATTGAGTTATGTTATTATCAAGGCATTTTTCTACTTCCCTTGTAACAATATCCCTTATTTCTGCCAGCAATTCCTCTGACTCTCTAACATATACAAAACCTCTTGTAACAATATCTGGTCCTGATATTATTGTCTTGCTTACTTTATCTATTGCAGTTACTACTGTTACAATACCATCTTGTGATAAGTTCTTTCTATCTCTTAAGACAATGTTTCCTACATCTCCTACTCCAATTCCATCTATAAGAACTCTTCCAGAAGGTACTTTCCCAACTACACGAGCTTCTTTTCTAGATAATTCTAAAACGTCTCCCATTTCTAAGTAAAAGACATTTTCTTTTTCCATTCCCATGTTTTCTGCAATTCTAGCATGGGCTATTAAATGCATATATTCACCGTGAACAGGAATAAAGAACTTAGGCTTAAGTAGTGCATGAATTAGTTCAAGTTCTTGCTCACAAGCATGGCCTGAAACGTGGATTTCTTCCATTTCTCCGTAAACTACTTTTGCTCCTTTTTCTACTAAATCATCTATAACATTAGATACAGCCTTTTTATTACCTGGGATTGGACTTGAGGATATAATAACAGTATCCCCCTTTTCCAATTGAATACTTCTATGGTTTCCTGAAGCTATCCTTGTTAGAGCAGCCATTGGCTCTCCTTGGCTTCCTGTTGTTATTATTGTAATTTGCTCGCTTGGATATTTATTGATATCATTTAAATCAATTACCATTTCTTCTGGAACCTCTAAATATCCTAATTCAATAGCGATTTCTGAAATTTTCTCCATACTTCTTCCACTAAAAGCGATCTTTCTGCCAGTTTTTACCGAGGCATTTACAATTTGTTGAACTCTATGTGTACTTGTTGCAAAGGTTGCTACAATTACTCGTCCATCTCCTTCAGCCTTTGCAAAGAGGTTGTTTAATGATTCTCCTACCATTTTTTCTGACATTGTATATCCTGGATGGGTTGCATTAGTACTATCTGCTAATAGAAGTAAAACTCCCTTTTTTCCTAATTGAGCATATCTAGCCAAATCTATAACTTCCCCATCAATTGGAGTATAATCAATTTTAAAATCACCTGTATGAACAATTATTCCAACAGGCGTATGAAGAGCAATAGAAACTGCATCTGCCACACTATGATTTGTTCTTATAAATTCAATTTTAAATTTTCCTTTCTCTAGAATATCTCCTGGCTTAACCATGTTTAAAGTACAGTCATTCAATATTCCATGTTCTTCTAATTTGCTTTCTATTAATGCTAAAGTAAACTTCGTTCCATATATAGGGGCATTTATTTTTTTAAGAACATAAGGTAGAGCACCAATATGATCCTCGTGGCCATGAGTTATGAAAAAGCCCTTAATTTTATCTTTATTTTTTAATAAATATGTTATGTCTGGAATTACAATATCTATTCCTAATAGACTTTCATCTGGGAAGGATGCTCCGCAGTCTATTATTATAATTTCATCTTCATATTCGAAGACAGTTAAATTTTTTCCTATTTCCCCTATTCCACCTAAAGGAATAACTTTTAATTTACTTTTCTTTTTGCTTTTGTTTTTTCTCTTGTTTTTAATATTTTTTTTGATCTTTTCTGTATTTTCCATTTAAACTCCTTCTATAGCCAAGTTTAGAAATAAACTCAGCTAAATATAATTTATTTATTTTTTACTTTTGTTTCATATAATTCCGAAGTGCTATTCCTTTGTTTAAATTTACTTTGTCTTAGAAGTATATTAAGAATTAATACTATTCTAGGGTTGAAAATAAATTTAATATGTTGCACCTTAATACTTTATAAAATTTTTGTAGTAAAAAAACTTGAATAAATATATTTTAGTTATTCATATATTCATTCATCTTTTTTTACTATATAACCATTATAGTGGTTTTCCAAAATTTTATCTAGGCATATTTTTATTTATTTAAATATGTACTTTAATTATATATGTTTTTTAATAATTGTTTTGTAAATTTTTGTTAAATAAGTTTCGGACTTCAGTGGTACTATATCATATTAAAAGAAGAAAAAATTGTTGAAACATTTATCTCATTTTTATTTCCTACTTTCTATTATTTGTGACAAAAATTATTCAATTTAATTCATCTATTATTTATAAGAGATTTTTTTGTTATAATTAATAAAAAAACATAGGGGGACATGATATATGAGTAAGATAAAAGTAATTATTCTAGATGTAGATGGTACATTAACAAATAGTGAAAAAGTTATAACAAAAAAGACTAAGGATGCTTTAATGAAGGTTCAGGAACAGGGGGCAATATTAATACTTGCTTCTGGAAGACCTACTTCTGGCTTAATGGACTTTGCTAAAGAGCTGAAAATGGATGAAAATCATGGGCTATTAGTTTCTTTTAATGGCTCTAAGGTTGTTGATTGTGAAACTAATAAGGTTCTATTTAATGAAACTATGACAGTTGAAGAAGGGCAAGCAGTTTTAGAGCATATGAAGAAGTTTAAGGTTAAACCTATGATTGATAAAGATGATTATATGTATGTAAATGATGTTTATGATTGCTACATAGATAATGGTGGTAAACCCTTTAATATAATTAAATATGAATCCCGTGGCGGAAAATTTAAGTTATGTGAGATGGATGATTTAGCAGCTTTTGCAGACTATCCATTAAATAAAATATTAACTGCAGGAGATCCAGAGTATCTTAAGGAACACTACAAGGAAATGATGGAGCCTTTTAAAGATACTTTAAGCTGCATGTTTACTGCTCCTTTCTACTTTGAATTTACTGCAAAGGGAATTGATAAGGCTAAGGCTTTAGATACTGTTTTAATTCCTATAGGATACAAAAGAGAGGAAATGATTGCCTTTGGAGATGGGCATAATGATGCTTCCATGGTTAAGTATGCAGGAATTGGTGTGGCCATGGAAAATGCTGTAGCTGATTTAAAGGCTATAGCTGATGAAGTTACTTTATCTAATGAAGAAGATGGAATTGCTTATACACTAAGCCAGTACTTTGAAGGAATAGATTTTTAAATTGAGAAAACTATAATTTATAGAATAATATATAATGTTCATGAGGTGATCTTCATGAACATTTTTAGTAAATTCAATAAATTAAGGGACTTAACTGTGAAAATCCCCTTACTAAATATGCTGATTATCATTTATATTTGAGCTTAAATGAAAACCACTTTAATAAAATTTCATCCTTTCCACAAGGCTGTCTTTATTATATATTTTAGATTGTATTTATACCTGCTATTTTAATTTTACTATTCAAATTTAATGTTCTCATCAAATACGTAAGTTTATTTTTCACCATTTCCAATAGATTCTTTGGTATGACCATTATTATATTCTACTAATTCTAGAACTAAAATTTTATGATCTCCAATTTTACGTATATCATATTCAAATATTACATCACCACTAGGAATCTTTTTTATTATTCTCCATTTATTTTATCTAACATTTCCTTCTTTAAAAACCATAGGTCCTTTGATAAATCAACATAATATTTATGAGGGTTTGAAAATCTTTTTACTTCATCCCAAATTGTGTTCACCTGGCTCTTGCAATATTCTCTTATTTCTTCTAAGCTTGGAGATTCATAAACCAATTGACCATTATTATATATAGGTACTTGTAATTTTTTTGCGTAGAAATTATTTAATTTTTTCTTTTTCCAAATATGAATTGGGTCAAATATTTCATATTCCTTGCTGTCATCTATAACTTCATCTTTTAAAGTTATTACATCTGCAATTGCAACATTTGTATCCTTCTCATATAATCGCCATACTTCTTTAACACCTGGATTTGTTATCTTTTCTACATTTTCTGAAACCTTAATCCTTGGCATCATTTCACCATTTTCTTCTACTGCAACTAATTTATAAACACCTCCAAATACAGGTTCAGACTTTGAAGTTATAAGTCTTTCCCCAACTCCAAACATATCGATCTTAGCCCCTTGATTTAATAAAGATTCTATTGTATATTCATCTAAACTATTAGATACTATTATTTTGCAATCTTCAAGACCAGCTTCATCTAACATTTTTCTAGCTTGAATTGAAAGGTAAGCTAAGTCTCCACTATCTAATCTAATTCCCTTTAATCTTTTTCCCATTGGTTCTAATACTTCCTTATGAACTTTTATGGCATTTGGAATACCCGACTTTAAGACATTATAGGTATCTACAAGTAATGTACAATCATTTGGATAAGTCTCTGCATAAACCTTAAATGACTCAAATTCATCTTTAAAGAATTGTACCCAGGAATGAGCCATTGTACCAACAGCAGGAACTCCAAACATTGAATCACTAATTGTTGTGGCACTTCCATGCACCCCTGCAATATATGCCGCCCTTGCTCCATAAATGGCAGCATCGTAGCCATGAGCCCTTCTTGCTCCAAATTCAAATACAGTTCTACCTTTAGCAGCTCTTACAACTCTATTTGCTTTAGTAGCAATCAATGTTTGATGATTTACAGTTAAAAGAAGTATTGTTTCTATAAATTGTGCCTCTATAGCTTTAGCTGTCACTGTAACAATAGGTTCATATGAAAATATAGGAGTTCCTTCTGGTATTGCACTTATATTTCCTGTGAATTTAAAATCTTTTAGGTATAATAAGAATTCTTCTTCAAATAAATTTCTACTTCTTAAATATTCTATATCCTCTTTAGTAAATCTTATATTTTCTATATATTCTATTAGTTGTTCAAGTCCTGCTGCAATTGAAAAGCCACCACCATCTGGTACTCTTCTAAAAAACATGTCAAAACAAACCATTGTATCTTTGTGGCCCGATTTTAAATAACCATTTGTCATTGTTAATTCATAAAAATCCATAAGCATTGTTAAATTTCTTTCATTTTTTATATCTATTTTTTTCATATATTTTTCTCCTCCTTATTTAAACTATTTCAAGCTTTTTTTCATTATCATTTTTAGATTGAAACTTTATGATTCTATTTGCAATGTAGTCAGAAACACTTTTACTTGGAGTTCTTTTAAAAATTTTATTTTCTACACTACTAAAATGCTCTTCTACAACTATTTTGTTATCAAAGGAATTTATTTTAATAGTAAAGCTTATTGACTCTTTAAACCATGCGGAAGTGTTAACAAAACAAACTAGCTTAACCCTAAATTCCTTATACTCTCCTCCAGACTTATAAACCTTTCTATGGCTTTTGCTGATGGTTCCTTCAATTTCTTTTAATTTGTCGTCATTAATTAACCTGTCAATAACATTTTGTAGAAAATAGTTAATCATAAAGTTTCACCTCCAAATTTTTATTATTTTATTTCATCAACTATTTTTATTCCAGCAAGCTTCATGCTATAAAGTGTTACTATATTCATAATTTCTGCATTATGAGAGCCGGCTTCGTAAGTTTCAGTACAATTTATTGGAACTATTACATTTTTATCTAAATTATGCTCACATATATAACAGTTCAATGTCTTTGCAAAATCACTGACACAAATATCTGTTACGCAACCCACTACTATAAAGTTTTTAATATTTTTATTTGCTTCTAACCAAAGTCCAAAGTCTTTTGTTAAAAATCCATTTGTACTATTTTTATTTATTCTTGTTGAATTTTCATCATAAGCATATTTTCTTAGTTCATCTATTATTCCTATTTCCTCTTTGTCTATACAATGCTCTATATAAGCTTTAAATTCCCTGCTATTTTTTGTATGGCAGTCTTTAAAGAATACCTTTTTAGAATCCTTAAACTTCTCCAATAAACTAGCTATATTTGGTACCATTGCCTTAACCCTTGGTGATGCCATATTCCCTTTATGAACAAAACCATTTACCATATCTACAATTACAATTGCAGTTTCATCCTTTTTAAAATCACTAGCAGATCCTACTTCTCCGATGTATTCTTTTTTCATTTCTAACAATTCTTTCATCATAATAATCCTTTCCTTTCTCTTGCTCACATTTTGTTATTAAGTTATTTTAAAAAATAATCTAGTTCTTAATTTTAAATTTCATTCAATAATATATTTATATAGGTGAGGAATATTCTTTCCTGTTGAGACTTCATTGGCACGTAAGAATTATCCCCTTTAGTTTCTTTATCTTCTTTTGTTCTTTTGTTCTTTTGCTCTTTTGCTCTTTTTCAACTCTACTCTATCTAATTAAAATTCATGCACCCAGTTTTTATTAAATTTATAATATTTAGCTGGTCTATGACCTTTATTGTTGCTAACCATATCTGTTTCTATTATCATTTTCTTTATTTTTCTTGTAAACTCCATTCTATGGAATTTCTTATTTAAAATTATTTCATAAATGGACTGAATCTCTGCTATTGTAAAATATTCCTTTACCAAGTTAAATGCAAGTGTTGTATATTCAAGTTTATTTCTTAATCTATTTATTGCCATATCTATAATTTTATAATGGTCAAAGGCCAAAGCATGAGTAGAATTTTCACTTAATTTATAGTCTGCATCTTTAACTTTAGTTATTCCTTTAAATGAATGCCTTTCATTTATATAATAATCTATCTTTATGCCTAAGTCTTTATTTTCCAAAGTTAAGTTTGTAATTAATCCATCTTGAGATTTAATTCCTAAATCCTTTCTAACAGTGAACCAAGCAAGATCTTCAGCATCATCTCCTGCAATAGGATTTAAGTTTTCATTTGGTACCAATGCCATATAGGCTGTTGATATTACCCTCATTCTCGGATCTCTATTAATATCTCCAAAGGTTGCTAACTGTTCCATATATACATTGTCTACATTTGTTTCTTCCTTAAGCTCTCTATAAGCTGCATCTTCTAAAGATTCATCTATTCCAACAAATCCTCCAGGTATTGCCCATTGTCCAATATATGGGTGGTCCTTTCTTTTTATAAGAAGCACTTTTAATTCTTTTTCATTTAATTTTCTAATATCTTCAACTTCTTTTTCTACCACTGTAAATAAAAGCATATCTACTGTTACAGATGGTCTTTCATAATTTCCAGGTTTGTATTCAAGCAAAAATTCCTTTTCTGTTAATCCATTTTTGTTTAATACTTCTTTTTTGATCACTTACTTACACCTCCACTGTATTGCTTTACTTCATATTAATATATCATATTTTTAGTTGTTATTAACATTTTGTGATTAAGTGTGTTTAAAAAATAATTTCTTTCCTTATCAATATGTTTTTATTATTTTTAGCACTTACTAACAATTCGTTATTAAGTACATTGTTATAATATCAAATAATTTCCTTTTTGTCAATAAGTTTTTAAATTCTTTTATATTACTTCATACATCCTCCTATACTTTCTAAACCAGAAAATTTATTTAATGTAATTTTATCATCATTTGGATATATATTTTATTATGCTTTTATAAAGAAAACCATCTGTTTTTAACTGTATAATTAAGCAGTTTATAAAAGACAGATGGTCTATAAATTCATTAGTTTCTATAAACATTTTAAATTCTTGTCCAGGATCTATAAGGCTATTATCAGCATTAGCCATACCACCTGAACTATGTTCCTGCTAAAATCCAATGGTCTTAAAACTATCTCCGCTATTATTTATAATTACTATATCCACTCCAAAATTGAGACAGAAAGACAAAACTAATCATCCACATTGCACCAAGGCCTAACCTTAATATTTCTATTAGAAAATCACTATAAATCCAATTACTTATATATAGACGAATTTTATTGTTCATTATAATAAATATAATTGCAGATAATATAAAACTTATTTTTACCTGAATTAATGATTGACCATATTTTGAACCACAACTATGGCAAACTAATATTTTATTCTTATCAAAAAGTGTATTTATTCTGTTTTTAATAGTAAATTTACTATTACATTTTTCACATTTAATCATATTACTCACCACTTAAATTTTATTATATCAAATATCTTATAATCCTATTTTTCTGTAAATTTCACTAATGAAAGGACTCTTGATTTATCTTTCTCCTTCTATTCCACAAATAATTACCTTCCTGACTATCATAATTGATCCTGTGAAAATGTTATGGTTATTGCTATCACCTTATCATGCCCCTCTAATTTTTCTGTATGGTAAAAGCCATCTGTACTATAGTTTGTAACTACATCTGAGTTAGTAAATATTTGTATTGCTAATGGTATTTCTTCTTCATAAATAATGTCAGCACCATCAAACCAGGAAGTTGATCTTATGCTGGTTGAAGCATCTATATTTATTTCTGAATTCTTACCCCAGGAAGAGCTTATTCCATTTTTCTGAAAACCTACTCTTAAATCTCCAGTTTCATTTAAAGTAAATGCTATTCTGCCTTCTAAACTTTTAACTACTGTGCCAGATTTGTCTGTCTCTGTTCATTCTAAGTTATCATCTAAAATATATTTCTTAACGTGAATTGTTGTAATACTTTCATCAATTGTATAATCATAAACTTTACTGTCTTCGTTGTGTCCAAATAGATTTATAATCTTTTCTTCTTCCTCAGTTAATGCTGCTAATTTAATATTTATAGGTTTACTTTCTTTAATGGCTTCGTTATTTCCACAAGCTGCTAGTGAAATAATTAAAGAAAACATTGCAAAAATAGATATAATTTTTTTCATTTCTTTCTCCTACATTAATGAATATCTGCTACAATATAAACTCTCTTTAAACTACTATCTAAAATAATATATATTTTAGAGTTATCTTCTTCTATCTTATAATAATATCATATTTTCAAATATATTCCAAATAATATTAAATTTAAAGGGATGATTTAACTATGAATCATCCCTTTTTAAAAGCAAAAAACTTTAATAATATAAATGTTACTGGAATTCCTATTATTGCTGCTAAACAGTAAGCAATTAGTTTATGCAGTCCTAAAATATTTAAAGTAATTATTACAACTATATTTTGAATTAAAAAATTGGGTATATAAGAAACTGTAAACTTTATAAATTTATTGAAGGATATTTTCTCTTTAAAAGTAATATAACTATTTAAAAGATAAGAAATAATTAAACCGGAAATGTAACCTAGGATAAAGGCTACATTTTCATTTAATAAACTTGAATATATAAAGGAAAAAATCACTCCATTAAATGTATTTATTACACCTATAATTATAAATAATATAAATTCTTTATTTAGAAATATTTTCTTCGATTTCTCTATAATATTCATATATAAAAACTATTGTCATTTTTACATTTATTATATTTTTTTACACAATATTATATATATATTGGCATAAAATTACTCTTATGTAAAACAATCAAATCAAGCAAAACTGCCTTTCATTTGTACAATATTTTCAATATGAAAGGCGGCTTAATAAAAAGAAGTATTTTTATGCTTTATTAAGTTTTCTACAAACAGTAATAAATCTATGTTCTATACTTTCAATATACCCTTTAACTTTTATTTCTTCATTTAGCTTATATAACTCTTCAAAGGAATTATATACAGAGAAGTTTGGAAACTCCCATTCAATAATCTTTGCACAAAATACTAGTGCTCCAACATCTTTAAACCTTAAATACGGGAAAAACTCATCAGCATATAGAACCTCAAAGAAGTTTTCTTGAAATTTCTTTACATTATTATCTAAAGTATGCTCAGGAAATGCTGGTTTAAAATCTTTTATTAGAGCTTTAGATAAGATTTCATTATTTTTCCCACCTACTTGCTGGGTAATAAAAATTCCATTTGGTTTTAGTATTCTTCTTACTTCCTTAATATCAAAGGATTCATGTCTATTAATAATCATATCAAAGGTGTTATCTTCAAAAGGTAACTCTGAATCATTAAATACCTGCTTTACATCAATTCCAAGAGGTGCTAATTTTTCCTTGCATAGCTTAACATTTGGCTCCCACATTTCTGTAACTGAAGTATTATTGTAAGGATGATTTAAGGTTAATAAGAACTCTCCCCCACCGGTACCCATATCAAGTAATTTATAATCTGGCTTTAGATATTTATCTAATATTTCTCTATAGTCCCAAGGTAATTTTTCATCAATCCATCTATTTTTCAAATGAGAAAAATCCCATCCCTTAAATGAATTTTCCTCTTCCTTTTTCCATAATTCTTTTAATTTATCTTTATTCATAACCGTCCTTCTTTTCTTTATTTTTATTACTAGAAAATTGGTGCAGTTATCCTGATAGTATATAAAATCTGATATCCTGGTACAGCCTACTATCAGCTATTATAACTGCACCAAGTATTTACTTCGTTTATTTCCCATTGTGAGACTTCACCTACTTTCTATAAAATTATCTAATCCTAGCTATCAAACATAAAAGCAGAAAATCCCATTAACATTCCACCAATCACTCCAATAGCAACAAATATATCACTATATTCAGAAAATGCTATACCACATAAAAATGCAATTAAACCTATACATATTACGAAAATTTTTAATCCTTTTTTATTTAACATAATAATCTCCCTAATTTTATTTACTTAATGTTAATCCCACTGTTTTAAAGATAGTTCTGACCTATTTTATTTGTCTTTTAAAATAAAACCATGTGCCATCTACACCTGCCAGCTCCTAACCTTCCTCACCAAGTGCATTTAACTTTTCAGTAATTTCCTTATTATATGGACTCTTATCTGATTTAAAAAAACTCTTTAGTTCAATTTGAATTTGCTCTACTCTGTATTCGTATTGTTTCACATAAATCCCCCCCCTTAAAAAATTTATACTTACTCTCCCCCATTTATTGTTATAGTATCATTAAAATTAACCTTAATGACTTTCGGATTTTGTTCCTCACCCATTAAGGTGATAGTAGCAATGTCTTCACTTATCCATTCTATTTTAAAATTACCATCATCTATTCTTCTCCCATCATTGGAAATGCTACTCTCTATAGTAGCCTTATTCATAAAAGAAAGAAATTTATTTTTTCTAAAATATATTTTAATATCACTAGGTCCAAATAATAAAAATCCTGCAGGTTCTTTAGCTTCTATTTTTATCACATTAGTTTTATTGGGAGAGATATATTTATTAGTATAATTTATACTTAGTTTGTCGCATCCAATAGGTACTATAACAATTAATATTATTATCATGAAAAATTTTAATAACCTTTTCCTATTTTTCATTTTTCGATTTCCCTTTCATGTTTTCCCCTTCACTCCTGAATGGTTTTACAAGTATTCATTATAAATATTATTTATTCTTAGTTACTCCAAATTCTGTCTATCTCTACTTTAGCATCTAAGTTTTCATTTAGAATAGTAATAACTTTATCATAATCACTCTTATTAAAATGGAAGAAATGTTCCATAAAGCTACCAAATACTAAAATCTTTATATCCTTTGAGATAATTACTTTAACTTTCTTTATTTCATTCCATTTAATAATTTCTTTATATCTATACATGGACATAAAACCTTTTGTGCCAATTCCTTCTTTCATTAAATTACTTATTAACACCAAAATACCTAGTACTCCTGTTATATAATGAATCAAAGTTTTAGCATAGGAATACATTAGCCATGTAAAAATAATCAGGGTAAGAATAACGGTAATAACTTCTAAATAACTTTTTCTTGTTGACAGTATTAATTGCTTCTTGTATTTTAATTCTCTTATGATAACTGCAATAAAAATTAGGGGAAGCACAAAATCTGGTACTTTCTTTTCTCCTATTGTAATTAATAGAATAATACTACTTCCTATAAGTATGTATTTACTCATGCTACTTTTTTTCATAATTATCTCTCCAACTATATTATTTAACGTATTATGCATTTAAAACTATTTTTATTTTAGTTAGCATTATGTTCGTTTGTGTTTATAAGCTCTTTTATAAACTTCGTACTTTCTTCCGCAATTTTCTTATATTCAATATTGTGAATGTAATGTTCACAATCGAGCTCAATGTATTTACCTGAATCTAAAGTTTCTATATAAGATGTTTGGAAGCTCGTCCACTTATCCTTATCCCAACCTGTTCCATTACTATTAGAAATGAAAAATAGCATTGGTACATTAGGAACAGCATTTTCCTTTACTTTTTTTGCATTTCCTTTAATTTGTTTTACTTCATTAAGCATTGATTTGGTTAATGTTCTTCTATAAAAAATAGCTCTATAAAGATCTTTCTCTTCCTGAGTTAAAGTACCATATTTAATTGAAGCAGAATCATTAACAAGTGATGGAAAAAATCTTGTAATACCTGTATTGGATGCAAAGGAAGCTATATATAACATAAAGTTATTTATTTTAAAATTTTCATATGCTTCTGGTACAGCCATATCTAGACCTACAATTCCCTTGACTTCCTTTGGATATTGCTGCGCCCAATATAAAGCTTCTATTCCAGACATTGAATGAGGAAATAATATATATGGCGGTTCTAACCCTGCTTTAGATAGCGCTTCCCTTGTTTCCTCTAATATTGTATCAATATCCCTATTATCATCATATATTTCACTAAATCCATAGCCTGCTTTTTCTACTACAGCAATTTTATATTTATCTTCTAATAAAGAGTATAAGCTTTTAAAATCTAAAACTGGAGAGGAGGTGCCTCCACCTGACATAAATACTAAAGTTTCATGCCCCTGTCCTTTAATATATAGGTGCATTTTATGTCCATTTACTTCAATCAATTTCCCATTAGGAACAAAAATGCTGTTTTCTTTGGATAGTTGTATTTTGTGGTTAATTAAACTAATTCCGATAATAAATGTTAATAATATAGCTATTACTTCCAAAATAATTCCTGCTCTTTTTAATTTATTTTTCATAATAATTTATATTCAACCTTTCATAAAAAATTTCTTATTAAAATCCTTATTTTGCTCCCTTAAATTCCTTTTTTATGATTAATACTTCCTCTTTACCAACTAAATTTTCTCCATCAAAATCAAGCCTTATAATATATGGCATAAAATCAATAATTCTTAAAAAATCATTACAATTATAATCTGGGTAAAAATAGTTCAGAATTGTACTTAATACTGTTCCATAAGTTCCAATTACTACATTTTTGTTTTTATATTTATTAAGTATTTCTAGTATTGCTTCAATGTTACGTTTCTAAACCACTTTAAGGATACCCCACCTTCTTCCCATCCATGATCTGGCTGGGCATGTCTAACAAAAAATATACTTGTAATATTCCATAGTTCCTTCTAAATTTATTATACTTGAACCCTATTTGTATATAATTGTAATTTTGTTAAATTCATATTAATATAATACCATTATTTTCTAATATACTCCAATTTTTTTTATATGGGGAGTCTATTTAAAAACATAATAGATATAACTCATTTGTATTTTAATGGAAATATAACATAAAATCCAACAAATGAATTTGTTGGATTTATTAGTGTTATAACTTATCTATATTGTTCTAAAATCATAATATTTCAATGCTTCCTATAAATTTTAACATTTAACTTTTTTCTTTTCCAAGTTTGTTTCTACCTTAGCTCTATAAATTGTATATAAGTCATCTAATATAACAAGGTTAGAAAGTATTATTAATAATCAACAGATAAGAGTGTTTGTTTATTATATTATATCTAAAAAAGTTGCTCTAACTCCATTATTTTCTAAATGTTAAAATATTCTCTATTAAAAAAGCCCTCTTATTTTTAAATAAGAAAGCTTTTATACTAATTTTATCTATTGTATTTTCAGGCAGAAACAAGCTTAAGATTTATTCTTAAATAAAAACAAATTGAACAAGAATCATATAAATAATAGTCCCTGCTCCAATACTTAAAAGGACGTTTTCCTTCCAATTATGAAGTATTACAATGAATATTACAGCAATTGCTTCTGGAAGCCAGTTTGTAGGAGCTTTAAAGTTAACATTCTTAAGGCAATATACTACTAGCAAACCTATAGCAGAATAAGGCAAAACTTGTCCAAGAAAACTTATGTATCTATTATTTGATTTAGTATCTTTAAATATTATAAAGGGTAAAAACCTTGTTATCATAGTGGCCAGGGTTGCTACTAAAAAAATTATAAGTGCTTGAAATGGTGTTAATGTCATTGCATTACCTCCTTCTTTATTCCTTCTTTTTCATATTTTCTTTGCAAAATTGATAATACTGCCATTATAGAAATCATAGAAGGAATAATAAAATTGCTTGGTCCGAAAATAAATAAACAAATTACAGAGCATAAAACACCAATTACTGAAGGCTTATGATCTTTTTGAGATTTCCACTGTCCCACAAATATCACTACAAAAAGTGCTGTTAATACAAAATCTAGCCCCTTTGTATTAAAAGTAATTAATGATCCTAATAATGCCCCAATAGCTGAACCTACTACCCAATATACATAATTAAGAAGGGTAATAAAAAAATAAAACCAACTTCTATCTATATCCTTTGGCGGTTCTGCTGAACATACGATTGAAAATGTTTCATCACACATACCAAATATTAGATAAGGTTTTAATTTTCCTGTATTTTTGTACTTATCAAGCATGGAAATTCCATAGAATAAATGACGGGCATTTACCATTAAAGTCATTACAAATGCATACAGGGGATTAAAAATTGATGTTAGAAAAGTAATTGCTACATACTGTGCAGAACCGGCATATATTAGTAAACTAGCAAGTACTGTCCAACCAACTCCATATCCCTTGCTTTTCATTAATATTCCATAAGCCATACCTAAAAATATAAAACCCGTTAATACTGGAATAGTATAGGGAAATGCTACTTTTAATACTTTAAATTTTTCTTTAATTTGTTCTTTCATATCTTCACCTCACCTTTCCATTTTAAATATAATTAATATATTACATCATTCTAAATTTTATGTAAATAAACCCATAATTAATATATATAGAAATAATGAAGAATATAATTTATACATTCTCCATTTATATTACTTTACATAATAAAATTTACGTTGTTTTACTAGTATTAATTAATAATAAGTTCTTTATTTTTTATTCTTTCTGCTAAGTCCTTGACTTTTTCTTCTATTGTTCTAGCTATCCTTATAAATTCTTCATCCTTTTTTCCTGTTGGATCATCTAATCCCCAGTCTTCCTCATGTTTTGAAGGTAAGAATGGACAAACAACATTGCAACCCATTTTTATAACAATATCTATCTCTGGTAAATCTTGAATTAGTTTAGACTTTTGTGTTTTATTCATATCTACATTATATAAATCTTTTATTATTCTCACTGCATCTTGATTTATTTGCGGCTTAGTTTCAGTTCCAGCAGAAAAAGATTCAAATACATCTCCTGCAAATAATTTTCCTAATGCCTCTGCCATTTGTGATCTGCAAGAATTATGTACGCATATAAAAGCTATCTTTGGTTTCATAATTAATCCTCCCTATTTTCACTCACTTTTTATAAAATCTTAAGTTTTATCTTAAGATTACTAGTATTATTATTATACTTTAATTATCGTTAACAGACAAATTTTTTCTTTTGCCACATTACCATTATAAAGGAAAAGGTAATCATTATTATTGCTGTAGAAGTTTTTATCAGTATATTATCTTCAATAATCCAAGATCCAGATAATGCATTTATCATGGTATGAAATAAGATACATAGCCAAATGCTTTTACTTGTATAATATATTGCTGCCAAAGCAAAGGACATTCCAAATATCATTATAGTAAATAGTCCAAAATTTAAGCTGCTGTTTACTGTTCCTTTAATGAAAAATAAAGGTAAGTGCCATACTGCCCAAATAAAAGCTGTAAATAAAGTTGCAATTCCAAAGGAAAATTCTTTTTCTAAATATGGTTGAAGAATGTATCTCCAGCCAAGTTCTTCTAATCCCCCAAAGAAAATTATTATTGGAATACTTAATAAACTTAAGTAAAGATCTGATCCTTTTGATATACCGCCCATAAGAGCTGGAACACCAAAATATATAATTAAAAACCCTATAATAATAGCGTAATATTTAGGTTTGCACTTAATTGCAAAAGCTTTCTTCGCAAAGCTCTTAACGCTAGATATTTTACCTGCTTTTTTTAAAATAAAATATGCAGCTATTGGTGGTGAATTTCCGCCTATTGCAAATAGTATCATAGAAATGGGAGTACCAAATTGAAAATATCCAACTTTACAGGCAAAGGCAATAAATCCCCAAAGTATATAAGTAACTAAGAAAGTTAGAATCAAATAATTAATAGTTATTCGTTTATCCATATAGCTCCCTCTTTTATTTAACATTTTGCTTTTTTTCGTCTAAATACATTTTCCAAAGACTTGCACAAGGTACAATACTTATTATTAAAGTCATATAAGGAAGTATTGTAAATCTATCTTTACCACTTATAATCAATATGATTATAAAGGTTAGTAATAGAAGTGAACTGTTCGTACATGCAATTATTTTGAGTAGTTTAGCTCTTTCATTCATAAGATTCCTCCTTATAATATAAATTTATTTGTTCGTTTTTTATTCTAAAATCATTCCTTCTGAAAATAACATATTAATAAAGGTGATAAAGAAACCTATAACCACACCAAAAGCTAAATAATTTAGCTTAAAATAACTTTTAATAAATACACAAACTCCAATAATAATAGGAAATAGTGCTTTTTTAGCAATTCTTTTTTTCTAATTTTTGATATTATCTTTTGAATAGGCACAAATAACATTAATATACTTTTATTTAAACCATAAAATATTATTTCAAAGATTACAGAAGATAAAACAGTACCAACCATAGCTGATAATAAATCAATAATCATTTCTTTCACCTCAATTTAGATTTTTAATACTGAACTCTATTTCTAAGCATCATTGTTGTTGCTATTATTTGATTTCATAAATATTCACCTCTATTATTCTTATCTAACTTATTATCTAATCTATTAAGCCTTAACTCAATTTCTTGAAGATGCAATTTCAAATTATCAAATTTGTCTTCAAGCTTTTTTATTCCTGAAGTAACTCTATAGCTCAAAAATACAACCCCGAATATTATTAGAAATGTTTCTGCCATTTAACTCTCCTCATTAAATTGTTTTATAAAGCTACTATGAGTAACCACCATCTTTTAGAAATAAAATAATATATAGATAACTGAACTTATATGGTAATTAATACATATTATTATATCACAATATATGGAAATGCCCTTATAAAAAAACATGAAATTTTTAAGGTTATTACTTCTCATAGATATACTAGGACATCGATAAAATATAAACCACCTCTCATAGTTTTCAATGTAATCTTCACTATGAAGGGTGGCTTATATATTTATATTACATTATCTAAAATATAATTTACTCTTCTCTCTCTTTTATTACTAATTTTAAAAATCTTTTCTTTCCAATCTTTAGTACATCACCCGAATTAATAACTTTATTTATATCATTGGATGATAATTTTTCACCATTTAACTGAACCCCACCTTGATTTACAAGCCTTAAAAATTCATTTTTACTTTTAACATAGGACATCTCTTTAAGCTTTGGAATAATATCTAAAATTGTTTCCATTCCATTTTCAATTAATAGTTCAGGAATATCATCTGGAATAGCTTTCTTGCTAAAGGCTGTATCGTAGAAGTTTACTGCTTTCTCTAACTCTTCTCTAGTATGGTAAAGGGATACTATAGTTTTAGCTAAATTATATTTAATATCTCTAGGATTTACATTGTTATCTAACATTTCTTTAATTTTCTCAATTTCATTAGGATGCTCATCAGTGGCAAGTTCATAGTATCTAATAATAAGATTATCTGGTATTTCCATAACCTTTTTAAACATTACTTCTGCAGGTTCATTTACCCCTATATAGTTGCCAAGGCTTTTACTCATTTTTTCTATACCATCTAAACCTTCAAGGATTGGCATAAAGATTGCAATTTGCTGTTCCTTGCCCATTGCTTTTTGAAGGGTTCTTCCCATAAGGATGTTAAAGGTTTGGTCTGTTCCGCCCAGTTCTATATCTGCATTAAGTTTAATGGAATCATATGCCTGCATTAGTGGATAAAAGAATTCATGAATTCCAATTGGAACTTGATTTTGGTATCTCTTTTGAAAATCATCTCTTTCTAGCATTCTTGCAACTGTTGTGGTAGATGCAAGTTTTAATACATCTTCAAAATTCAGTTTAGAAAGCCAGGTACTATTAAAGCTAACCTGAGTTTTTTCCTTATCAAGAACTTTGAAGATTTGATCGCAGTAAGTCTTTGCATTTTCTTTTACCTGTTCATAAGATAAAGCTGCTCTACCCTTTGACTTTCCTGTAGGATCACCAATTTTACCAGTAAAATCACCAATTACTATTACAACATGATGTCCTAAGTCTTGCATTTGCTTAATTTTTCTTAGTACAACTGCATGACCTAAATGAATATCCGGTGCAGAGGGGTCTAAGCCTAGCTTGATAATTAGTGGTTTCTTTTCCCCATAGGATCTTTCTAACTTTTTTAATAAATCCTCTTCATTAATAAGGGTATCTACCCCTTTACATATAATTTTCATCTGCTCCTTTGGTTTTAACATATTTAACATCTCCCAAAAATATATTTTTAATATTGCAAGTTCTATAAGAAAGTAAAGCGGATAAAAAAAACTCGTCCCTTCATTCGAAAGGACGAGATTATACTCGTGTTACCACCTTAAGTTCATAAACAACTCACATTGCTTACCTTATCAAGTACGTCGTTATATAACGAGATACTTTAGCACTATAACGGGTGCAGGTTTCCGTCGCAGCCTACAAGAATGAATCCTTCGGTACGAAGCTCAAAGATGTATTCACAATCCATAACCATGCACCTCTCATCACCCGGTAACTTTCTGTTTGGTATCCTGATTGCTACTAGTTCTTATCGTAGCTTTTACTTCTTATACTCCAAAATGCATAATATGCAAATTTTTGTTATGCAGATATTAAATTAATAAAATTATACAAAAGAATTTGTAATAAGTCAATATATGTATCTATAAAC
>ERZ773359.2570-NODE-2570-length-22672-cov-7.867622_pt1 | contig 22672 bp, 18 predicted proteins | sample MGYA00374955_ERZ773359 | MGnify/ENA primary metagenome ERZ773359 (study PRJEB29098, sample SAMN04486028) | biogas fermenter metagenome | study: EMG produced TPA metagenomics assembly of the Biogas fermentation microbial communities from Germany - Plant 4 DNA1...
TCGGTTTATTTACTCTTGGGTTTATCTCTACCCCAACAATTGACATAGAGCCTTTTTTTGGTATAATTGAATCAATAATCCCAAAAAATGCACAAATATTAATTCATTTTATTCCTTTTATTTCTATAGAAGCGGCTTAATAAAATCCAGTCCTTTTCGGGCTGCTATATCACCATCGGGAATAGGTAAACATTCTGCACTTAGATATCCGTTATAGTTAATATCTTTTAAAGCATCAATTATTTTTTTAAAATCAATATGCCCCCCACCTGCATGCATTCTGTTACTATCGGCAATGTGCACATACCCGAGCATATCACCGCACTCCCTGATGCTTTCGCACATATCCTTCTCCTCTATATTCATGTGAAAAGTATCGAGGAGAACCTTTGTTTTAGGTATATCATTCCTTTTGATAAAATCTAACGTTTCCGCTGCAGTATTCATATAATTGTTTTCGTACCTGTTAATTGCCTCCAATAACAGCAGTACATTCTTCTCTGCGGCATAAAGAGACACCTGCTTCATGGATTCTGAAAGCCGGTTTTCATAAGTGTCATAAAGTGAATAGTCGCGCATATTGCCTTTCATGCAACCTATTATTACATAACTTCCAACCGACTCAGCAATATCTATATATTCTTTCAGCCTTGCAACTGCCATTTCTCTGTTAACACTCGAATCATCAATTAGAGACAGTTTGTCTACTACATAAGACCTTCCCGTACCAATAGCAGAAACTTCAATATTGTTTTTCTCGCAACAGCTTACTATTTCCTTAACATTAATATCACCAGGAACAATATGCAATTCTACTGCGTCATAACCAAGTTGCTTAGCTTTCCTGATACTTTCCCTAAAATCCCCGCCTAAAAGTACCGGTACGGTTTTTGAAGTATTTTTAGAAACAGTTACGCTAAGTTTCATTTTCTTTACTGAGTTATTATCATAAATACTTGTCATTTTATTCGTCCCTTCCTTACACAATTGTAACTGCAAAAAAAGATAAAATTATGCTGTTTTTCATTAAACGCTAGCATCTAATCTAAGCAAAGCGAATCCAGGTGACGGTTAATATGGGAAAATATATATTTGTGGTATTCATCCTCAAATTCACTTAGAGTATTAAAAATTTCATCTTTAAATAAATTTGCTGAGTCTTCCTCGGCATTAAGTAAGATACCATATGTTATATGCATGAGCTGCCTTGCATTGTTATCATTCATATAGCTGTCAAGTTCTCTGTCTTCTAGCGAGTCAATGTCTTTTATCGCTGACAAGTCTGTCGTGACATGATAATATTTTCTAGCTTCGTCAAAATGTTTTAACGCATACTTATGCATACGTCTGTAAAGGCTGGGGTTTTTCTTTGCTATTAGTCTAACAGCCTCAAGCCAATTGGTTCCTGAAGTTTTTATATGAAGTCTCCCACCTGTATGCTTACCTATTATCCCAAAAACACTGAACTTATCACTTCCGGAATGAATGCTTAATTTGTAACCAAAATGATTTGCAATCTGTGCATGTAGTTTGAAGTTTTCTTCAAATTGCTCAACATCGCCTATATAGTCGATCCCTTTTTGAAATTCTCCCACAAACCTTGGCGCCATACTGCTGATATCAACGTTTCTCAGTTCCAATTCACTTGCAACAAGGTAGTGACCATGCAATGATGTTGGAAACGCTGTTTCATCAAGTGATATTTCAAAATCTACCTCTCTGCCTGCACATTGGATATATTTTTTGTATATATACTCGATGAAGTCAATCACTTTCCCATATATCAATATATTTTTTATGAGCGATTCCTTATCGAACATTATTGGCCTATTCCCAATAAGATATTCTTTACCAGCATAATTATCCTCGTAGTATCGACGCATATCTAACGGTAGCTGGTAATACATCTTAAGCAAATCATCCATTTCATAACTCTCTATGGAATTATCTATTTTGTCGAAGCAGTCCAGAGTAATCATTGAAAACCCTGCATCTAAAGCTCTTTTTATATCGCATTCATCTTTCAAGTGATCCCCGTCAGCTCCAAAACCATTTTTATACCCTTCCTGTATTACTGCATAGCATACATCATCAAGTACATCATCATATGTCCTTCCAGTAAGATCGAGTTCTCTTTTGCTTTGTTGGGCCAGTATAGGCTTTACTTTTCTGTTTTGTATTGTTTTTATATGTGCCGAAGACGCTAATCCTAATCTGTCACCCAGGCCGATTGTTGCAACTTTTTTTCCGAAAGCTTTCGGTACAGTATAATCCATATATTTATTAAATACAAGACGGTTATGGTGATTTAACCAGCATAACTTGCAGTTGAATATTTCCTTTCCTTCCAGTTCATCGAACATTTTTCCTTTGCCGATAAGAATAATAATTTTTTCGTTTTTAATTTTAACCATCAGCAGTTTACAGCCATCAACAATTGTAAACGAATGGTCATATATTTTTGCATCAATTTCATCAGCATTAAAATATTTACATATCAGAGGAATTAAACGCACAAATTCTTCCACTTAAAACACAACCTTCTCCCATCTTCACCTATTGTATTTTCCTTATGGTTTTGACTGTAACACGCAAAAACAAGCCTTGAAGATTATCATATCAGTATATTCAAATCTGATATGATAATCTTCATTTATAACTTGTTACACATACATAACGCTATGAAATGTTATTGATACTCATGCCTTTTACTTGAATGTGAGCATTACCTTTAATGCAGTTGCTTTTTGGGTCCTTGCTACCTCAAATGCCTCATGTATTTTTTCAAAAGGATAATGATGGGTATTCAATGCAGCAAAATCATACTTGTCTTTTATACGGCTCATGAACTTAATTGTCCTTTGGCCAAAGTTCTTTGTCCCACCGGAACCGGTAATTGACAATGTGCTCCATATAGTACGACCAATTTCTACAGGCACCTTCCTGCCTATCGAGTGCCCTATCAGTCTTACCCTTGCACTATGACCTGCTATATCAAAGATGGAGGCTATCGCTGGATCCTTACCTGAAGCTTCAACCACAACCGAACCACCTGCTCCATCTGTTAATTCCATTATCTGTTCTTTCAAATTGCCTGCGGTTGGATCTACTACCACGTCTGCACCGTATTTCAGAGCAGTTTCACGCCTATTTGCTAAAGGCTCTACAACAATTACCCTAGCTCCTGAAGTCTTTGCTGTCATTGTAGCTGATAGACCTACCGGACCTGCTCCCAATATGATTACATCATCAGATGCATCAACATAACCACCATTGCCCCATATTCCAAAATACCCTATGGAGAAGGTTTCTACCCATGCACCATCTTCATATGTCCAGTCATCAGGTATACGGTGTACATACTGTTCCTCTATGACCATATATTCTCCCATACCACCGGGTGAATCGGGACGAAATCCTGCCTCTCTCATATTAAGACAGGCCGAAGGCATCAGTCCGTTTTTACAATTTCTGCATACCCCGCAACTCATTACACAATCGCCTGTTACTTTGTAACCAACTTTTAACGTGGTCACTCCGCTACCAACTTCAACAATTTCTCCGCCCCATTCATGGCCCGGTGTATATGGAGCGATATCATACCTTCCTTCCGCTGACTTACCTTCATAGCATTCAACGTCCGAGCCACATATACCACAGGCCCCAACCTTTACCAATACCTGATTAGGTTTTAAGGGAGGAATTTCCACCTCCTCAATCCTTAAATCATAAGGTTTGTGTAGAAATGCTATTTTCGCTTTCATTGTTCTACCTCCTGTTTATTAATATAATGCTCTTGAAAATCCCTAAAGGGTTTTGTTGTCTATGTTTTGAAGTATGAGGTTTTCACTCATACCTCTACGTTTACCATATATTTACTTGAAATTTTCTTTTAATTTTCAACACAAATATCCGTATATTGGCTACATTTCACCTTCAAATTTTCTTAGAGGCCCCAAAATCAAAAGCGTGCGACAATATTTACCATTATTTTGATTGTGGAAGTTTTCCTATGTTGTGTAACTGGGAATCACATAAGTGTTATCAAAAGACTTCTTCTGAATTTGATTTTATTCTCCGAAGCGCATAAAAGCAGGGTAATCTCAATGGATAACGTCTTCACAAAACTTTACCTTCTCGATCTTAACAACCTGCCTCCTCATCAAGCATTTATACTCTGATATCGGTAGGCCAGCAGCTGTCAATCAGCAGTGTATTATCAGATTCCTCGCTTTAACGTTTGATTCTGATGAGCATTTCTATCACAAAATGATCCTCAAATGTAACCCTGTGATAGACTCCCTTGTGCTACATGCAGTTTTGATTTTGGTCATGCTCCTTTCCGTGTATCTTATTACAACTTTATCAAACGTCTCTAGCTTGCTTCTCACAAGGTTACATATTGAATCATTCTATACAAAACCCTGTATGAAACTTAAAACAAGTCAAAAATTACCCCTTCCCCAAACATATATGGTCAGTTGCAAAACTGGCTGCAAAAGCTGGAAAGGGGAGAATTCCGAGAAGAAAAGCCTGAAAATCAGTTGCCAGTCGCCTACTGAATAATTATACTAAAATGTTTAGTTTCCAGTTAGTTTTCTAAACTATTTCTAATAAATTTATTTTTCATCCTTATTCATATAAATAACTGTGCGATTGTCCACTGCTTTTTTAGCTGCAAGTGCCCATTCTACTGCTTTGTAGCCATCTTCGAGGCCTACCAACGGTTTTTTATTCTGGATAATACAGTCTACAAAATGCTGCATCTCTGCAACAAAAGTAGGTTCCCAGTATTCATAAAACCATTGAACACACTTCTGATTGACGCCTTCATCGTTAAGATATATTACCCTATCTTTTGTTGGTGTTGTACAAACCCTTATGCATCCCTTGGTTCCAAACACTTCGGTTTCTACATGATACCCATAGGTACAATTCCTGGTGGTTTCAAACCAGCCCATTGTTCCATTTTTAAAACCTACTAGTATACCACAATTGTCAATATCATTTACTTTCGCGAGACCTTCATAAGCATAAACGCCCCCGAGTCCATAGATACTCTCAGCATCTGAATCTATCAGCCATCTTGCACTGTCGTAGTCATGAGTCAGCATGTCAAATACAAGCCCACCACTTGTGGGGCTGAACTTAATAATATATTCGGCCATCGAAGCAGGATCTCTGTTTATCATTTTTATAAGTATAGGCTTCCCAATAAACCCTTCGTCAATCTTTTTCTTCATTGCCTGATATGATGCATCAAATCTTCTATTGTAACCAACCTGGAAAACGGATACGTTACCTTTATTTACAGTATCTCTGATAAGATTAATCTCATCAATAGTCATCCCCAGAGGTTTTTCAGTATATATATTCTTAACTCCACTTTTAACTGCATCACAAATCATCTTACAGTGGAAATATGAATTGGATGCAATCACCACACCATCAAGTTCCTTATTTTCAAGAATCTCTTTGTAGTCCTTTGTTACATATTTAGGTTCCATTTCATTGGAGACTGAATCCAATTCCTCCTGTACCATACTGCATATAGCAGTTAATTCAGCGTTAGGAATTTTATAATGTATGTTTTCAGCATGTTTCCTGCCCAATCTGCCTAAACCGATAATTCCCAATTTTACTTTTCTCATAATCTTCCCTTCTTTTTTGTCTATGTAGATAAAAGCCTATTTACAGGGAAATACCAATTTATTTCCCTGTAAAATATTGCAAAACCAATTTAAGATTTTATGAACTTCTATCTTTTACTCCCATTCCTTAAGCTTTTCGATAAACTGGTCTGCATTTTCCTTGTTTACTTCTTGGAATGGAATCATCTCTTGTTTGTTATATTTCTGTCCTTTTACCAATCCGAGAGCTATTTCTACAGATTTCTGACCTTGTCCAAATGAATCCTGAAATACTGTAAGAGCCAATCTTCCCTCTTTGACTGCCTGTATGGCATCAGGAGATGCATCTATACCGAGAACCTTTATCTTATCCTGCTTTCCTGCTGCTTCAATTGCTTGCAGAGCGCCTAATGCCATTTCATCATTTTGCGATACAACAAGATCAATAGAATCTCCAAACTTCTGCAGCCAATCTTCCATTATCCTTAGCCCTTGGTCTCTTTGCCAATTCCCTGTCATATCAGCAAGCACTTTCCAGTCAGGACATGGATCTAGCAAACTTTGCTTAAGGCCTTCATATCTTCCGATTTGTCCGGAATGCCCCATTACTCCGTAAAGTATTACCAGATTGCCTTTCGTTCCCATTGTCCTCTTTACAAATTCGCCCTGAATTCTTCCAGCATCCTCTTCATCAGAACCAACATAAACATCATATTTATCGTTTGTAGTATAGGTATTTACTTCTACCAAAGGAATCCCTGCTGCTTTAACCTTATCAACTGCATTTCCTAAGCCTTCCTTATCAAGGGGATTAAGAATGATAGCATCAACTTTCTGCGCAATCAAGCTTTCGACATCATTTACCTGTTTTTCAACGCTTGACTGACCACTCATTGTAATCAGCTTTACTCCCAACTCTTTTGCCTTCTTCTCAGCAGCTTTTCTAACATTTACTAGAAACTGGGTATCTTCAGACATGGATAACCCAATTACAATTTCCTTTTCGGCCTTTTCGGCTTGTCCAGTTTGCGCACTTTCTTGGGTTTTGGTACTTTCTGCATTTCCCGAAGGCTCAGAGGTCGCAGGTGCCTTTCCTCCCCCACATCCAATCACCAAGGACCCTATTAATAAGAACACCAACCCTAAAACTAAATACTTTTTCATAACTTATCCTCCTTTTTTAATTTAATCTTCTCGAAAACCCAAATGGCTTTCGAAGTCTTTATTTCAAATTTAACTCACCCCTAAAATCCACCAGTATTTTTTTTAAAATTTTCCAATAAAATTATCCTAGATCTAGCCATATATGGTGTCAATCTACCTTCACTTTTTCACATCACCCCCAAAATCGAAGTGTGCGTCAATATTTACCCTTATTTTGATTATGGAGGTAGTAATAAGAGTGCCGGTAAAAAAAGAGCAAAATACAATAGGGGCCCCTACATAAAAAGTATGCTTTGTGAGATAGCATGGGTTATTGCCAGCCATCGGAATATATATTTGCCATCCTGGTATTTGGAAGATGAAACAGTGTAAAAGCGCTAAAAAGCTATTATTGCACTTGCCCGCAAACTTCTTGTAATTATTTATATGATGTTAAAAGACAAATTCTACTTTTACAATGTTTTGAAACCCGCAAAAAAGTTAGAAAACAAACGAGTTTCACGAATGTTCCACGAACTTGCTCAGTTGGGTCATGAAGCAAGAAGCACTCAATAATAATCATTTCGTAGAATTTGTATGGGCAAGAATGACTATAATACTCCCCTTAGGCTGCTGTTGCTTTTTTAAAACTCACAAATATTCATATGTCAAGGAACATGCCGTTGCAGCGGCTTTTGGGGCATCATAATAGTCCCTATTTCCGTAGCAAGGTGCATTTTATCAATATGCATTTACTTTTTGTCACTCTCTCAAAGTTACTCTATCCCAACAATTAACATTCAGCTGGTTTGCCAGTTAGTTTTCGAGACTATTCTACATATAAAATAATTAAATCATCACCACATTTTTAAGCACTATAATTTTAAGCGTTTTAACAGTTATTTTAAGAAGGATTACCTTCAGACATAAACAATCACTTCACGTATCCAAATTCTTCATTAAAATTTCTTCTGACTTTTTACATCTATTATTACAGCTACAGCAATTACAATACCTTTTACAATTAGCTGATAATACTGGCTTACATTCAACAGATTCAGGCTGTTGTTTATAACCCCAATAATAAGCGCTCCTACCAGAGTGCCAGCTATTGTACCTACACCTCCTGACAGACTGGTTCCACCAATTACAGCTGCTGCAATTGCATCCATTTCATAACTTTGTCCAGCCTGCGGCTGGCCAGTATTAATTCTCGATGCTAGCATTACACCCGCTAAACCAGCAAGCAACCCGCTAAGAGTATACACTAATACTATTATTCTATTTGTATTAATGCCTGAAACTCTTGCAGCTTGAATATTACCTCCTATCGAAAACACATATCTACCAAATTTAGTCATATATAATATAATGGCTGCCAGTACAGCTACTATTATCATGACAATAATAGGATAAGGCAAAAACCCTAGGCTCCCCTGCCCTAATACGAGAAACCTCTTATCAAGGTCAACAATAGGACGCCCATCAGTGTATACATAAGCGATCCCTCTTGCAATTGTCATCATCGCCAGCGTGACTACAAAAGGCGGCACTTTAAAATTCGCTATTGTAAGCCCATTAATAAAACCTAGTAGGCATGAAACTAGAATACCTGTTATTGCAGCTATAAAAATAGATGCGTAGCCATGCTTTATAAAGCTTGCAGCTATAACACCACTGACTGCAAGTACTGAACCCTGCGAAAGATCTATTCCGCCAGTAATTATAACAAAAGTTGCTCCTATAGCTAAAATTGCATTTATGGAAATTTGTCTAATAATATTTATAATATTCTGGCTGGTCAAGAAATGTTCTGAGACTATTGACATGATAATAACCATACATATTAATACCAACACCATTTTGTATTTGTTTAAAAGCTCTCTATAATTTATACTTCCAATCTTATTTTCCACTTTGTTCCCCTCCAACTGCACATGCTAATATTTTCTCCTGTGAAGCCTCATCCCTACTAAACTCGCCTTTAACGCGCCCTTCATGCATTACGAGTATCCTGTCACTCATTCCTAGTATCTCAGGCAACTCTGAAGAAATCATTATAATTGCCATTCCTTCTTCAGCAAATTGCGTCATAAGCTTATGTATCTCAGACTTTGCACCTACATCTATACCTCTTGTCGGTTCATCTAATATTAGAATTTTTGGTTGAGTTTGAAGCCAGTTTGCAAGAACAACTTTTTGCTGATTCCCTCCACTCAGTGAAGATACAGTCTGTTTATGACTCGGTGTTTTTATAGAGAGAAGTCGAATCATTTCCTGACATGCCTTAAGCTCTTTCTTTCTTGATATAAAGGACAACTTACAAAATTTATCCATATTTGCCATTGATATATTTTCCTTGACAGACCTACACAGCGCAAGTCCGTACTTTTTTCTATCTTCTGTTACCAAGCCAATACCAAGTTTTATTGCCTTTTTGGGACTGTCAATTTTAACTTTTTCATTATCAATGAATATACTTCCCGAATCAATCGGATCAATACCAAAAATTGCTCTTACAACCTCAGTACGTCCTGCTCCCATCAATCCGGCAATACCCAGTATTTCACCTTTCCTGACACTAAAGCTTATATCTTCAAATGCACCCTTTCTAGATATTCCTTTGACTTCCATAACAGTATTTCCAATTTCAATCTGCTTTTTGGGAAAAATATTTTTAATCTCCCTGCCAACCATCATCGAAATCAATGTCTGGTGATCCACTTGTGTGATATCGCTTGTACCAATATATTGACCATCTCTTAAAGCTGTAACTCTATCCGCAATTTTAAATATTTCATCAAGTTTGTGCGATATATAAATAACACTGGTCCCCTTCTCTTTAAGAGACCTTATGATATTGAAAAGCTTTTCTACCTCCTTTTCAGATAAAGCAGATGTTGGCTCATCCATTATGATCAGGTCGCTATTATAGGAAACTGCTCTGGCTATCTCTACCATTTGCATTCCAGCTACATTTAAGCTTGAAACCTTTTGCTTAGGATTAATTATCAAGTCCAGCTCTTTTAAAAGTTTTTCCGTCTTACTAAACAGTTCGGACCACTTTAAAAAACCGACCCTTTTTAGTGTAGGTTCTCTTCCGAGCCATATGTTTTCTGCTACAGTTCTTTCTGGAACAAGGCTGATTTCCTGGTGAATCATTGACAACCCAAGACTCAATGCTATCCTCGGATTATAAATTTTAACACGCTCACCTTTTAGAATTATTTCTCCCTTATCAGGCTGAATTATTCCTAATAATACTTTCATCAAGGTAGATTTACCAGCACCATTTTCACCAACCAGTGCATGTATTTCCCCTCTCTTCACCTTAAAAGTAACATCGTCCAGTGCCTGTACCCCCGGGAAATGTTTCGAAATGTTTCTCATTTCAAGCAAGTATTCTGAACTCCCATTCATCCAGCTCTCCCCCTTTACCCATGTTGCCCAATATTAAATGCATAGGTCTGAAACACAACTATTTTTTTAATCTTTTTAACTTTTTGATATTTTTTGACTTATTAATTAGTGTCGTGCAGTAAATTGTAAATGTTTATGCGGCCATCCCTAATTTGGTAATAACAGCATCGACAGTTACCCCTTTTACTGCACAAGTATATGCAAACTTGGCAATTGAAACCAAGTATTGTTTCCGGAAATACCCTATGGTATCTCCCAAATTATCAAGCTTTAAGGTTTTCTTGTTTGAAACCCTAAAAAGCTCCAGGAAAGTGTAGGCCATAAAGACCATGCTCCAGAAGCGCTTTATTGAAGTTAAGGATTCTACCTGGTATTCATCAAAACCAAGTGAGTTCTTTTGATACCGGTAACTTACCTCAATATCCCAGCGGTTCTGGTAATATATAAGGATTTCGGAGGTGGTAAGGCTAACATCCGTACTTAGTACAAATGCTGGTTTATCGGATAAATCGGGCTTGCTCCAACAAAACAGAATAACGGCATTTTCAAGGTCATTGATTTTACCCTCATATCTATAAACATAGTAAGTATCGTCACCTGCTGTAACTAGGCTGGTTTCGTCCTTACTGATAAAGGTTGAAGATTCTTTGACACTTGTTTTAATGCCTCCAGGGTAAATCACTCTATTGGATTTTATTCTTCCAATGGTGTGATAACCTTTCCTTAAGGCATGGAGCATCACTTTACCCGATGTATACCAAGCATCCAACAATAAGTACGTTGTTTCTGTAACCGGTATAAATTCATCAATAAGCTGCATTGCAAGCTCTTGTTTATTCTTAAAATGCTTCTTTGCTTTATTGCCAAAGAACTGCTTTCTAAGATAGAGCCTGAAGTTTTGTGGCAGTGAGTACTCGGAAATTTTATAATGAGAAGTAACTACGCAATGAGACCACATGGGTTTTCCGTCACTGTGTGAATGATGGAAATCAAGGCCTTCAATCTTTTTGGTAGACTTATCTTTTTTACTCAAAGAGTCGTCTATGATGAGAAAGCCTGCAGTATCTTCATTCACGCTATTACGGACAACATTTAGAGAATGGTTAATTCTCTTGTGGTCCACATAATCGTTACTCCATTTATACTCTCCGAGGAATCTTGAACCACAGCTTCTATCCCGGTTACAGGTATGCTTTGAATAGATCCTGGAAACATTTTTGTTTCCCTCGGTGGTAATAATGCCTGAGACCATAAGAACCATATGATTTTGTATGGCTTCAGAATAAGGTAATTTTAGCATATTTATATAATTGATTATATTTTTGTTTTGTTCTATTATTATCTCAGGCATAAGATTGACCCCCGTGGAAATAGTTTTGTTTCTGTATAATTCAAAACTACCACATTACGTCAACTTATGCTTTTGTTTTACCACTAATTTGGTAATACAATTATTTACTTTTCAATGCACAACACTAATTATTAATTTGTTGTACTACATTTATATTTTGCAGATTATAATATTACGGCAAATTCAACAGCTATAATATCTCTATTAAAAGTGAATGTGTAGAATAAATTACTTGAGAATCAATGCTTTATAATAAGTTAACAGCCTAGCTTCTAACCTTACGCTAAATATTACTGCCACTCATTATGAAATCGCTGATATTATATCAATTTATGAAATGTACTGGAGTTACCCTCTGGTAAATGTCATCAATTATTACATACATAACAACTATAAAATCTTTTAAATTTTCAATTTCTTTGATAGAGTAATCTTCATCAATATCAAAAACATGTATTGTAATCTATCACTAAGTATTAATACTTAATGATAGATTACAACATGAAGCTATAGATTTTACTTGCAATTTTACCTTTATAAAACTAGCACAAACTAAATTATAATGTAAAGTTTTAATAGTTAATATTAAGTTTTGATAGAAGGACTTGCCTAACACCACCAAACCTTTCTCCACCGGGAAGAGTTTCCCCTGGCGGCACCCTACGCCTAAGTATGTGCTCGCCAAGGAAAACGCGTACTTGATAATTAATGCATTATGGTTTAAGCACAAAAGAACCTTTTCCTATCTCTACCCATTTAACATATAATTATAATGATAATGTCTTTTTATCTGATATTCTTTGACACTTCTAATGTGTTCTCTAATGGCTTTTTCCGCCATGTCGGCATCCTTATTTTTTATAGCATCAAGCACTTTTTTATGTTCCGTATACGAAATTTTAAGCCTTTCATTATCATTAACAGTTGTAGCTGCAAATCTGTTTATTTGGTCAATCATGGTTTTTAAAAATGCTTCCAGTCTTGAATTGTTGCACCCCTTGATAATAACATTGTGAAACTCCATATCTTCCCGGACGCTTTGGCTTTTCTCGCCTTTTACTAGATCATCGTATAAACTGTTTACAATTTCCTCAAGTTTTGCAACAACCTTTTCGTCTCCCTTTAATGCACATACTCTTGCAGCCATTCCCTCTAAAGCTTCTCTCACATCGTAGATTTCAATAAGATCTTCAAGTCTTATTCTAGGTACAAAAGTACCTTTTTCTGGAACAAATTCAACAAATCCTTCACTTGCCAACCTCCTCAGAGCTTCTCTCACAGGCGTCCTGCTGAAACCAAGAGCCGCACATAAATTACCTTCCAAAAGCATGGTATCAGGCTCATATTCATTTTTCAGTATAGCTTCCTTAATTTTCTGATAAGCGACCTCTTGTTTTGAACCTTGTTTCTTCTTAACGTATGCCATTTAAAATCCTCACAATATAATTATTTTTTTACTTTAGTTATAGTTTTTCAAATATACCAACCCTAGGCAGTTCATCTACCGATTTCCATCCCTCACTTAATGGTTCCTTAAGGAAAGGCTCCATGTCTTTTGCTTTGCGCAGCGTAACCTTTTCTACCGGAGGAACAGTACCTGGAGGAAATGCTTCCAGTATCTGATCATTCAGCAGCGTGAGATATTTAAGTATTGCTGCAATCGGTCTTTTTGCTTTTCTTGCTGTAGCTATGGTTGGCTTACCTACTACCCCTTCAGGCGTAGCCGCGCGCTCAATAGCTGCATGTCCTTCACCTTCCGACCATCTGTTTGGTCTTCTGAGCGGATCCACAGATTTGTCAAAATGTCCGTCAGGCAAAAATCCTTCTGGCTCTGTGTCTTGTGCTACGCTCATATCTATCATATCTTTAAACAAAAGAAGGGCTACTGCAGTTTCACTTTCATCAGCATGAACAAAATGAGTTTCCAAACTGTCTTCTCTGTTAACCGGATAGAAAAATTCCCTTACAGCTCTGTGCCAATCTATTACCCTAAATATTCCAGGGAGTTGGTATCTTTTGCAAAATTCATGTATTGCAGACTCAAGCATCCACAAATGGCCATGATTATTTACCATGATTATTTTTCTGAATCCGTCATTCCATAGCCCTAACATCGTATATATCAGCGTTTCCTTGACCACTTCCTCAGGCATCATTATTGTACCCGGCATTCCTATATGATGGTATGGGTGTCCTCCATAGTTCAATGGCGGAAAAGCTAAATTTATCTCCCTTCCTTGCTTTGCCGTATACCTCCTTAAGCCCTCAAGAATCTGGGTTACCATAAATGTATCTAGACCGCTATTTGCATGAAGGCCATGGTTTTCTGTACACCCTATAGGTATATAAACAATATCATTCTTTCTTCTTTTCTCTATAACTTTTGTCCTGGGTGTATTTTGAATATATGTTCCGGCCTTGCCCAACTCCGATTCCGAAGGTATCTCGTATTCCTTCAATATTGCATCAATTTCCTCTTCAGACGCATCCCATATTTCTTTCTTCAATCTTCCCACTTCATTATCCTCAAAGATAATTGCAGGATCGTCTGTAAGTAGCCATTTCTTATTGACTGTCATGTTCAATTCCCCTTTCTTCTTGTAGTTCATAATTAAGCCGCCATAATTACGGTTCTTAATTTTATTAATGTTATACAATCGTATCTTATTCGTGTATATAGATTGTATATAAATTATATATAAATTGTATTCAAATTATATAACATTATCTTATATATTCTACATACTTTAAAAAAATCCTTCTTTTTTTTTTAATTTTTTTAAAATTTTTTTATTTCGGTTTATAAATAGATCTTACGTCAGGGATCAATTCAGTAGCGCTAACTGACAGTTTTTGTATTTACTTTTGCCAGTAATCTGCAAAGGCATTATATGAACTTTCAAGGAATGATTAAAATTTTTATTGAGCTAATTACTGAGCTAATTTTAGACCTTATGAAGTTCCGCTTTTTCAAAGCTACCATTTTTTTATGTAGTATCTGACTTAACTTCATTCTAGAAATGGGCTTCACTTTCCCGTAATCAACGATATTAGGATTTTTAATGGTTTGTTCCATCACACCAACCCTCTATCCTCTATAAAAATTATAGCTGCATTAATATGTCAATCACTACTTAGTGCCTTACTAAAAGCAGAAGTTTCCGCTGAAAAAGCTAATTGTTGAACCTAAACAATCCTCCCAGCGGAAACCGCATACATTTCTTTACCCCAACGCCTTATATTCTTGCAACTCCTGAACCTCTTGCAGCCTTGGCAACTGCCTGTGCAACAGCCTTTCCTACCCTTGGGTCGAAAGGAGCAGGTATAACGTACTCAGGATTCAATTCTTCATCACTTATCAACGAAGCTATAGCCCTGGCGGCAGCAATCTTCATCTCATCATTTATATCCCTTGCCCTCACATCCAGTGCACCCCTGAATATGCCAGGGAATGCCAATACGTTGTTTATCTGGTTTGCAAAGTCTGATCGCCCTGTTCCCACAACTTTAGCTCCTGCTTCTTTGGCCTCATCCGGCATTATCTCAGGCACAGGGTTGGCCATGGCGAATATTATGGGGTCTTTTGCCATCGTCCTTACCATTTCCCTGGTAACCATGTTAGGGGCTGACAGGCCTATAAATACATCTGCCCCAACCAGAACTTCCTTTAATGTACCCTTCTTCTTCTCAAGGTTTGATATTTTAGCCATTTCGGCCTTCTCTGCATTAAGGTTGTCCCTTCCTTCATAAATTGCACCCTTCGTATCACACAGGATAACCTTCTTTAATCCCATAGCCATAAGAAGCCTTGTCACAGCTATGCCGGATGCTCCTGAACCGTTTACCACAACCTCTATATCCTCTATTTTCTTGTTTACTATCTTTAATGCATTAAGCATTGCAGCCACTGCTACAACCGCAGTCCCATGCTGGTCGTCATGGAATATTGGTATGTCGCATTCAGCCTTAAGCCTTCTTTCAATTTCAAAACACCTCGGAGCAGAGATATCCTCCAGGTTAATCCCTCCAAAGCTGCCTGATATAAGCTTTATGGTGTTTACTATCTCGTCCACATCTTTAGATCTTATGCCAAGAGGGAATGCGTCTACATCACCGAAGGTTTTAAATAAAACACATTTACCTTCCATGACCGGCATTCCTGCTTCAGGGCCTATGTCACCCAGACCTAATACTGCTGTACCGTCTGTAATAACAGCCACAAGGTTCCACCTTCTTGTATATTCATAAGACAGGTTTATATCCTTCTGTATTGCAAGACAGGGTTCTGCAACTCCGGGTGTGTAAGCCAGCGAAAGATCTTGTTTATTTGCCACCGGCACCTTGCTTATTACCTCAATCTTCCCTTTCCATTCCCCGTGCAGCTTAAGAGACTCTTTTCTATAGTCCATTTTTTCCTCCTCAATTTTGAATAGTTTATGTTAGTTCACCTCTTTACGCTCTCCAGCAAACCTTTAAGCCCCTTCTCGCGGAATACTGCAATCCACCTTCTGACAGTTTTCGCGCCTACGCCTACGCTTTTGGCAATTTCCTCGGTGCTGGCGCCCTCGAGATGCATTATCACTATTTTTGTCCTATAGTAGCACGATACACTTTTTGTTGTCCTGTTAAGTTCGTAAATATTAAAGTTATTAGTAAGCATGGCACTACCCTCTCAATAGTCCTGATTAGTTTCCGCTGAAAAACTCATTGCGATGCCGCCTCGCTGCAATTGGCTATGACTTGCCTTGCATTTTATTGGGCACGCAATGATTCGGCGTCCATGCCTCAACCATTGCTTTGCCGGCGTCCGTGCCGGCAAGCCCGATAAAACGCTTCGGCATCGCCAGCCAATTTTGCAGCTCGGCTTAAAACGCAATTCGCCTTTTCAGCGGAAACTCCCGTTTTTCAGTGCGAACTTAATTAATATGCAGGCGTAGGAATTGCTCCCTACGCCCACAATATCAGCCTTATCCCCGGCTAGATCGACATCGGGAAAGTTTTACTCAACCTTAACCGGCTTGCCTGTCTCATAGGATTTCTTTGCAGCCAGTCCGATTAATACAGGTTTCAAACCATCTATACCTGTAACAGGAGTCTCTTTGTTATTAAGTATGCTGTCGAAGAATTCCTTAACCTCATCAACAAAGGAATCTTTATATCTTTCTAAAAAGAAGTATTTCGGCTTGTCGCTGAATACGCCGTCCTCAGTGCTTAAAACTACCGAGCTGGGAGTATCGTTTGAAACTGTCACGCAGCCCTTTGATCCGAATACCTCTACCCTTTGATCATAACCATATGCAGCCCTTCTGCTGTTGTCAATAACACCTATTGCACCGTTAGCGAATTTAAGAGTAATTACAGCCGTGTCCACATCTCCTGCTGCACCTATTGCAGGGTCAACAAGAACTGCAGCATTTGTATACACCTCGACCACCTCGCTGCCGGACAGATACCTCGCCATATCAAAATCATGTATGGTCATGTCAAGGAAAATTCCTCCGGATACTTTGACGTATTCAATCGGTGGGGGCTGCGGATCTCTTGATGTTATTTTAATTATATGGGGGTCTCCAATTTTCCCTTCTTTAACAAGTTCGCGGACTTTTTTGAAATTATGGTCGAATCTTCTGTTGAAGCCCACCTGAAATTTAACACCGGCTTTTTTTACAGCGTCAAGGGCCTGATGTATCCTGTCCAGGTCGAAGTCAATGGGCTTTTCACAGAAGATGTGCTTTCCTGCGTTAGCTGCTTCAATAGTTATCTGCGAATGAGTGTCTGTTGATGAGCAAATCATTACCGCATCAATTTCAGGATCGTTTAAAATCTCTTTGTAGTCGGCATAAACATTTTTAATACCCAACCCGTATGCCCAATCCTTTATTTTATCTGCATATACATCCGCAATTGCCTTTACCTCAACATAGTTGATGTTAAAAAGCACATTTTCGGTATGAAGTTTTCCTATCCTTCCTGCGCCGATAATGCCAAGTTTAATCTTTTTTTCCATAAAATCATTCTCCTTTTTCATTTTATTTATAAATTTATTGTTACTACTCAGGCATTCCAAATCCGTTTATTCTCTGGTAACATGGTAGCATCACCCGCGCGCGTAATGTCAACGACTTGATCAGGTCGCCAAAAAGGGGATACCAATCCGGCATCCCCTGAGTGAGAAAACTGAATAAAACTTATCCTTCAGGGATAAACGGCTGTCCTCTTACTGCCATTGCAATGGCCTCCATTACATCTATTCCATTTTTTCTTGCCGTAGATATATAGCTTCGTATACGGCAAAACACATTGGCCCCATTCTTTCCTCGGAAGCATCCCGATATCTTCTGTCTGAGTTTCTGCATTCTAAGATCTCTCTCGGTCAGATTATTATGGAAGGGCACCTGAAAATCATACATGAAGGCCAGCGTTTCGATATCATATTGCTGAAGCTGTAACAGCAGTTGCAAGGGTTTGCTTTTCTTCGGTTTACCTTTTTTATTCAGTATCTGTGGGCTCTTTTGTCCGTCCTCCTCTATGCCTCTAGATATGATGCCATGATATTCTCCATGCCATTGTTGCATTTCTTCTTCTGACATTTTATTAAACCCTTGTGCCTTTAAGTCTTCTACCCTGCGATAAATTTTAACCAATAGGCCGGCCATTTCGTCTGCCCAGTCCTGATGGTAGTTCTCAGATACATCCTTCAGGGAACGCAGGTGATGGGCATTGCATTCTGCATGGGTACAGTCAGTAAAACCGTAGTATGACTTCCAATGGTCATGCACAGCAGTCCCTTTGAAATCCGGTAGAATACCGATGTCTCGTGCAGCTTTTTCTCCCCGTTTCTCATGAATTGCATAATAGGTCCACGTTTCAGTGGAAGCCGCATGCAGCCATTTGTTTTTCCCTTCGGAGCGCATTCCAGTCTCATCAAAACCGACAACATCCGAATCCGTGACCTTTTGCTTGATTTCTTCCACAGAGTCTTCTAATTTCTCATAAAGTGCATCTGCTGCATTGACCAGCGTCCCTTCACTGATTGCCTGACCTGTGATGTCCTCTATCGCTTCAGCAGCTCTCTCCAGCGGGATCAACTGATATTGTGTCAGGTAATTCATCAATGCCTGCATGTTTTCGCCATATTGTACCGGTTGAGTTACTCCTGCCGGAAAATCAGTCTTGTGTACTTTTCCGCACCCGGGATACACTGTCTCATAAGTCACATGCTCGGTCACCCGAATCTGAGGTTTTGGAATATCAAATACCTGACGGGTTTTCTTTGTACTCTCAACCCCCACCAGGCTATGTCCACAATCGCAGATTTCCGGTGTTTTATATTCGATAACTTCATCGGGATTCTGCACTTTTTCCAGCGTTTTTCCCTCGTGACCCCACTGACCTCCTGTATGTCTCCCCGTCTTTTCCCGGCTGTTTTGTATTTTCTTGTAGCCGTCCGATGATGGAGGCTTGCTACTGTTGCCACTGTTTTTATTCAGCCGGGCTTCAAGCTCTGAAATCCTTATGTTCAGTTGTTGATTCGCTTTCCTTAAATCTATTACTTCCTGTTGAAGGGACACTACTTGCCCCGTCAATTCCGATATTTTGGTGTCCATCCCTTTTACCAGAGTAATGACTGCATTAATTCCTTCGTTATATGTCTTAATGATAAATTCTTCATCCATCCTGCTCACCGTCAAATACCTTTTATGAGTATTATAACGGCTATGAAGCATTCTTTCATCAATCAAATGTTACCATTAGCCTATTACATGAGATTTGTCAATGCCTGAGTAGTAACAATTTATTTTTGCTTTTACTCTACTATAAACCTGTCTTCTCCCTTATGAATTTCCTTGCTTTTATAGCATATTCAAGAGGATTGGCTTTGGCAGGGTCCTGCTCAGCTTCAACAACAAACCAGCCGGTATAGCCGTTTTCAGCAAGAATTTTAAATAAAGGATCGTAGTTTATCATACCGTCGCCGGGTACTGTAAATACTCCTTCCTTTACTGCTTTCAAAAAGCTCCAGTTTTCTTTCTTCACTTTTTCGAGGACTTCTTTTCTTACGTCTTTGAGGTGAACATGCTTAATCCTCTTAACATATTTCCTCAATACAGCTTCAGCGTCTACATCTGAAAAAGTAAGATGGCCTGTATCAAACAGCAGATAAACATAGTCAGCATCAGTCATATCCATAAGCCTGTCTATTTCTTCAAAGGTCTGGACGCCTGTCCCCATGTGATGGTGGTATGTCAGGATCATCCCTTTTTGTTTAGCCAGTCTGCCCAGTTCATTAAGTCCATCAGCGAGCCTCTTCCATTCTTCATCTGCGAAGCAGGGTTTTCCGGTAAGAACAGGCACATCCATCATCCCCTGTATGCTGTGCCCCTGTTCTGCGGCTCCTATCACTCTGGCGCCAACTTCATAAAGGAAGTCCCTGTGCTTTATGAAAGCGTCAACGGTTTCCCCAAGAGGCTTTGTTGTAAGGAATGAACTGAACCAGGCATTGCAGATTGTTAAGCCTCTTAAATCAAGAGCCTTTTTCAATACTTCCGGGTCCTTAGGATATTTATTCCCTATCTCGCTGCCTGTGAATCCTGCAAGCGCCATCTCGCTTACGCATTGTTCAAAAGTGTTTTCTCCCCCAAGCTCAGGCATATCATCATTGGTCCAAGCTATAGGCGCAATACCAAGCTTTACTTTTTCCTTGTCAAACATATTTTGCTCCTCCTGCAATCTCATTGAAAGATTATTTGAATTAATCTGTTGCATATCTTAATCAATACCTTCTAGCCCTGTCCAGTTCTCTTTTAACTCTTTCAGAAGCCTTTACAACACTCTCTTTGTCAGCCACCTCGGCGCTGCCTACCCTCCACCAGGACTCATAATCGTGTGTCATTGTCTTTGGAAGCACTTTTATGTCAATCAGTGTTGATACAGTTTGCTTCTTGGAATCCTCTATAGCTTTTCTTAACTCATCTTCATTCCGTACCGTATAAGTTTTACAACCGTAGCTTTCCGCATTCTTGGCAAAGTCTATGGGTACCAGCTTCCCATCCAGTTTTCCGGTCTTAGGATTCCTATACCTGAATTCCGTACCGAAGCTTCCCATTCCGTGGCCCATTTGAAGGTTGTTTATGCAGCCAAACGACATATTATCAAATACCACCACATTAATTTTTCGCCCTTCCTGGATAGAGGTAGGCAGTTCGGAGTGAAGCATCATGTAGGACCCATCCCCCACAAATGAATATACTTCTTTATCCGGGCATGCTATTTTTACTCCCAGCGCTGCATTTACTTCATACCCCATGCAGGAATAACCGTATTCCATATGGTACGTATTGGGCTTCTTCGCTCTCCATACCCTTTGCATGTCCCCGGGCAGACTCCCTGATGAACCTACTACTATTGCATCCTCATCCAGCATTTCATCAAGTATTCCCAATACCCTTGTCTGGGTCAGGTATGAACCGGTTTGCTCCCCAAACTCTCCCAATACATGGTCTATGTGTCCTGCTACTTCGGGTTTAAACCCTTCCCCTGTGTACTTTAAGGTATACAGCCGTTCCAGCTCACAGGCCCATTTCTCCCTTGCTTGCTTTATTTCCGTCGAATACGATGACTTGTAACCCGCCTTCTTTAATTCTTCTGTCAGCATTTCCAGGGCAATCCTGGCATCGGCTACAACCTTCACCGCATCTAATTTATAGGCGTCAAACTCTGCTACATTTATATTTACGAAATCCACATCCGGGTTCTGGAACAACCACTTGGAAGAGGTTGTAAAGTCCGTGTACCGGGTACCCACACCAATAACCAGGTCCGCCTCCTTCGCTATTGTATTGGCTGCAAGGTTTCCCGTCGTTCCTATTCCCCCAAGATTTAACTCATGATCCCACGCAATTGCGCTTTTTCCCGCCTGTGTCTCTCCAAAGGGAATGCCAAATTCCTCTGCAAATATTCTAAAAGCTTCCGCTGCCTCTGAGTACCTTACTCCCCCTCCGCATATAAGAATCGGCTTTTTCTTGGCCTTTATAAGCTCAACGGCCTCTTTTATCATTTCTTTTGTTGGGGGTCTTCTTTCTATCCGGTGCACTCTCTTTTTGAAAAAATCTACCGGATAGTCATAGGCTTCACCCTGTACATCCTGTGGCAGCGCAATGGTTACCGCCCCTGTGTCTGCCGGGTCGGTAAGCACCCTCATTGCATTGATCATGGCAGTCATAAGCTGCTCGGGACGGTTGATGCGGTCCCAGTATTTGCTGACAGCACGGAAAGCATCATTGGTTGTTATATTAATGTCATGATAGTGCTCAATCTGCTGAAGCACGGGGTCAGGCTGCCGGGATGCATAGGTATCTCCCGGCAGGAACAATACCGGAATACGGTTGGCGCTTGCTGTTGCCGCTGCTGTTACCATGTTTGCCGCTCCTGGACCCACCGACGAAGTACACGCATATATTTGCTTTCTGTGATTCTGCTTTGCAAACCCCATTGCAGCATGTGCCATCCCCTGCTCATTTCTCCCCTGGTGCACTACCAGGTCCCCAGGGTCCTGTTCAAGCGCCTGGCCTAATCCGAGGACATTCCCATGTCCAAATACGGTAAAGACACCTTTTACAAACTTTTGCTGCCTGCCGTCAAATTCAACATATTGGTTGTCAAGAAATTTTACAAGTGCCTGTGCCATGGTAAGTCTTACGGTCTTCATGTTAAATTACCCCCCTTTAACCTCGTATACTTATTTTTCAGGCCATATCTTTGCGTCTTTGTTTAACAGCCACTTGTGCTCAGGCACAAAAATCCTTTCATCGAAGGGGTTGTTTTCCAGGTGCCTTATAACCCATATATAGTACATGGCATATCCTGGAGCAACAACCTGCGAATGTGTGACTTCATTTATGATTACAGCCGTATCATTGTTCCTTACCTTAAAGACTTCCTCACCGGATTCGGAGTACCCAAAGCCCTGCTGGGGATAGAACTTGTAAAAGTATATCTCAGGCTGCGGGTGATGATGAGGGGGATAGCTGGACCATTTTGTATATTTAAAATAAACTCCGCTCCAAACCTAAATCCCTCAAACCCTTATCCCTTCTCGCCTTAACCCTATTCTCCTAATCTCTTCCAG
>ERZ773359.2577-NODE-2577-length-22639-cov-863.141649_pt1 | contig 22639 bp, 21 predicted proteins | sample MGYA00374955_ERZ773359 | MGnify/ENA primary metagenome ERZ773359 (study PRJEB29098, sample SAMN04486028) | biogas fermenter metagenome | study: EMG produced TPA metagenomics assembly of the Biogas fermentation microbial communities from Germany - Plant 4 DNA1...
CTGAGGATCTATGCCCAGCTGTTCTTAAGCACGAACCCTGGTCAGATGCGCTAGTTACGGTAGTCACACCGTGCATCCCCCTAGCTGCAGGGGGAAATACTGGAAAAAGGACCTGGTGGGTCGCTGAGATGGCGCTCAGGGAAGCAATCCTGGGTGAGACAGTAGCGTGCGGCGGGCCGCGGTGACTGCCGCTGGGGGGAAGAAAGGCATGAGAAGCAAGAAGGTAACGACCAAAGCAATGTATAACTACGACAGCGAGAGCAACACCTACCACATTGACATCCGTGTGGGCAGCTACAGCGACCTCTTTAACAAGTGGGATTTCTCCCCCTACCACGAAAAAGACCTGGAGCCGGAGTTAGTGGACTACCTGGTGGGCTGCTTTCAGGAAATCCCGCCTGGCTCCAATGTTGCTGTCTCCTTTCACCTTCCCAAAACCGTCTACAACCCCGACCTAGAAGAGCAGTTCACCCGCAGCATCTATTACCACCTCAGCTATGGCCGCTCCCAGCTGGAGCAGGAAAAGCGCGCTCTCTTCCAAGATGCGATGCTCTACGCGGGCTATGGCATCGGTTTTGTGGTTTTGGCCCGGCTTCTGCCCAGATTTCTGGATGGTCTCATCCTAGGTTCCATCATCTCAGAAGGGCTGTTTGTGGGGGGCTGGGTGCTGCTTTGGGAGGCTTTTTCCCAGATCTTTTTCCGCAACCGGCGTTTGAAGCGGGAACGGGAGATGAATGAACGGCTGCAGGCCGCAACCTATCGCTTCATCTATGGAGATAAGGATAGTCTAGCTCAAGACTGAGCGAGGCGAAGAAAGGATGGAAAGTTGGCCAGCAGCACGTTTGCGGAGAGGAGAATGCAGCCCGCCGCAGAACTTAACGATATATAGCTTCGCGGTTAGGACGGAGCGGAAAGAGAGGCGCATACATGAAAGGTTACCAGCTGAGAATCACGCTCAGAGAGCTTCCCACCACCTGGCGGCGGGTGGTGGTCCCCCAGGGCATCACGTTCCGCACTTTGCATTACGTGATTCAATTTGCCATGGGGTGGCAGGATGCCCATCTCCACGAGTTCTGGAGTGACGATGATCCCACGGTGTATACAGACAACTCGGATGCCATCGAGGAATACCAGTATTACGCTAAGCAGCCCGGGAGTCCAGGTCATGAGTATGTGCAGCGGATCCTGGAGTCTCCCATGCAGTCCAGTGCTGAAGTAAAGATCGATGCTGTGCTGCAGCGCTCCCGACACCTTACCTATGTGTATGATCTGGGCGACAACTGGGAGCACGACGTGGTCCTGGAAGAGGCTGTGGAACTTACCGAACCGTTTCCGGTGTGCATTGGCGCCGGCGGGGCCTGCCCGCCGGAGGATGTGGGTGGGCCCTATGGTTTCATGGATTTCCTAGAGGCCTGGCACGATCCCAACCATGAAGAACACGAAAGCGCTGTGGCCTGGGGAAGGATGCAGGGTTTCACCGACTCCTTCGACTTGGATCGGGCTAACCAGACCCTGCGCTGGAAGCTCCCTTTAGGTGGAAGCAAAGTGGAGGAATACGCGCGGGAAATTACGGAGCTGGTCTTTCCCGCCGCAGTTCGCATGGCGTTTAAGGCTCGGATTCCCGGGGAAGCTCTGCTGGAGACCCACAAGCTCCGCTACTTCCTGGACTTTCTGAGGGTGGTAAAGGAACGCGGCCCCCTCAAAGCCACCGCGAAAGGTAATCTCCCGGCCAAGCTGGTGATGGAGCTGTACCAGCGGGGATTTAACTACCTCGATGCCATCCCCTATGATCGGGTGAGGAAAGAGGATGATGCCTGGTTTTTGCGGGAGCTCCATGAGCAGGCGCGCCTTGCGGGGTTTGTGTTTAGACGCAAGGGACAAATAGGGCTCACCAAGCGGGGCGTAGCCATCTTGGAAGCCCCTCCGGAGGAAGCTTACTTAAGCTTGTGGAGGGCTTTTCTCCACCAGTATCTGCTTGATTATGTCGACGGCTACGCGCCTTTGCACCCGTTCTACATTGGGAAGATCATGCAGCTGCTCCACCGGTTTGGAACTGAGGAGCGGGATTCCAGTTTCTACTCGGATCAACTGGCCCAAGCCTATCCCCATTTGCTGGAGGACGACATAGAGCGGTATGGCTCGGAGGAGAGGGCGAGAAAGGGCTTCAGCTCGTCGGTGTACCACCGCATCATCAGCCGCTGCCTGGCCGAATTCGGCCTTGTGGAAGTGAAGACGATCCAGGGCAGCGAGCCCTGGGAGGAGACGTATCTCGTCCGCAAGACTGAACTGATGGATGCAGTGATCGCTGTTTGGTGAAGGTAGCAAAGGGCCTGCCGGAGTGCGCGAGTCCTTCACGCTCCGGCAGGCTCTTTTCATTGTGGCAGGCCGCAGCCGCTTCCCCCTATTTACCTGACCTTATCTCGGTAACTGGCTCCGGTGAGTAGTTGAGGTGCTTAAAGATTACTTGACAGCCATCTCCTGTGGGTGACTGAGCTACCACGCCCACCTTTACGGGTCCGGAGCTCTCTAGGCGGAAGTAGCGCACCATCTCCCACCACTTGGCATCGTGGGAGTAGTGCAGAGCGAAGCAGTCCCCAAAGCGGGTAATGCGCAGGTAAATACCGGTTTCAGGCACAGCCAGGGAGTTGCAGTCATCGGATACTCCCTGGGTAACCACGCTGACGATCATGGGCCTTTTGTAGGTGTATTCATAGCAGAGCTTGGCCCAGTGCCTGTCATCCACCATGATCATCATCACCGCTGCATCGTAATCATCCAGCATGCCCACTTGGACGTAGGTGCTGAGTGTGAAATCGCCCTCTTGCAGCGTATACAAAAAGTGTCCGTTGTCCTTAACGGCAGTACCGGCAGGGTCGATGAAATAATCGGTTTGGGGCTCCGCCTGTACCACCAGCCCTTCCTCTGTAAAGGTCCACTCAGCTGGTTCATTCAGCCAAGTAAAGCCCTCCGGTAGTGTTTTCCCCTTTAGCCCTGCAAAGAGATTAACCATGATCATACCTCCTTCAGATCATTGCCTGAACTGGGAGCTATCACTCCCTGTTCCTCAACCATTTGTCGTCCTGTGAGATCTGCATGGCCAGTGAGCTGACCAACGCCACCCGGGGGATAATTGTCCGCAGATCCACATGTTCTTGGTCTGTGTGGTACAAAGTGCCCCACGGGGGAAGACCATCCAACGTCAGCGCTCCACCCAGGGCGGCATAGGAAGCATCGGAGGCTCCACCGCAGAACTTCGGCGTTAAGGAAAGGCCAAGCTCACGGCCGCATGCCTGGACCAGCTCCACCAGTTCACCCGTCATGGGGTGCTCTGGGAAGGGGGGATGCCCTAAACCACCACTCAGTTTTGCCACCGTGTCCGGGATCGTCCGTTCCTCAACTATCTGTGGCAGCTTTTCTTCTATGGTGCGGACAGCATCCCAATGCCTGATGCGGAAATCAAGATCGGCCTTGGCGTAACCGGCAACGATCCCCTGTTTTTCGCCGCCGGTGATGGTGGCAAGGTTTACTTTGATGCCGTCGCAGCTTTCCAGCCGCTGAATCTTCAGCAGCTTATGGACAAGCTCCAAGATGGCGTTGCGTCCCTGCTCTGGCGCTACTCCAGAATGGATCGGGCGGCCGATTACCTCCAGGGTGTAGTTCATGGTGCCAGCTCGGCTCATGATAAACTCATCCGGGAACGTAGGCCCTTCCATCACCAGGGCCACATCCGCTTCCCGGGCGAGCTCGGTGATGAGCTTGCCGGACCAGGGGGCACCTAATTCCTCATCGGGGTTGAACACGAGGATCAGCTCGCCGTAGTTTTGGAAACCGAGCTCCTGGAGCACCTTGACCGTGTAAACCTGGCAGAGCATGCCAGAACGGCAGTCATTCACTCCGGGGCCATAGGCATAGGGTTCCTCAATTCTGAAGGGCCGCTCCTCTGCGGTCCCGGGAGGCCACACGGTATCCAGGTGAGCCAAAAAGAGTATGGTGGCCTTACCCTTACCCCTGGTGCGGGCGGTCAAAAAGGGCCCGTAACGATCATGCCATTCCACGGCTGTGGACAGGCCCATGTCCTCCAGGCGGGGGATGAGGTAATCCACCACCCGGCGCAGTCCTTCCACATTTTCGCTGCCGCTGTCTATGTTCACCAGGGCCTCCAGATCACGAAGGAATGCCGGGTAGAGCTGCTCAACAGTTGATCTTATCTGGCTTGCGTTCATGGGCGGTAGGCCTCCTTCTGGTTCGTTTGATTCGTCTGGACTTTGGACGATGCCCGAATTACAACTTCACATGGCAGTACCACCCTCCTGTCGCCATCAGCCGCTGAGCCAACCAGTTCTTGGACTAGCCTTTCTGCGCCAAGTCTCCCCAACTGCGTGAGGGGCGGCCTGACGGTGGTAAGCTTGGGGAGGGTCACCCGCCCCACCACGGTGTCATCGAAACCCACCACCGCTATGTCTTCTGGGATGCGCAGCCCGCTTTCGGCAATGGCCTGCATGGCGCCGACGGCCAGATAATCGTTGCCGCAGATAACCGCGGTGGGTCTCGGCTTTCTCTGGATCAGCTTCTGCATCAACGCGTAACCACTCTCAACGTTCCAGTCGCCATATTCGATCAGCTGGTTCCAGATGGGCAGACCGCAGTCTTGCAGCGCAGAGACAAATCCCTGCACGCGGGCCTCCATGTGCAGCTGGTCCGGGGCTCCACCGATGAGGGCAAAGGTCTCATGCCCTTCGCTCCGCAGGTGCTTGACCAGGCTGCGGACAGCCTCTGTGTTGTCAAATTCAACGCAGAACGCCTCGTAATCAGGATCATGGGCTCCGATGATCACAAAGGGAAGGCCTTTGGCCTTCAGCTCTGCAACAACATGCCGCTCCACTAACCAGGCAGACAAAATCAACACCCCGTCAACCGTCCCGCGGCTTAGGTGATGGGGGAGAAAGGAAGGCTGCCGGAATTCCCTATAGGAACACATGGTGATCTGAAGTTCCCAGTTCTGGGTTTTCACCGTGTCGTGGATTGCTTGGATGATGGGCAGCTCGTGGGACCAGGTGGTGGGGACGATGGGGTCCTCCTGGACGATGATCAGGGAGATCGTGCCGGTTCTCCCTGTAGCTAGACTCCGGGCAATGGCGTTGGGGCTGTAGTTCAACTTGCGGATGGCTTCCTCAACCTTCGCCCTGTTCTGCGCCGATACGCCGGCATGCCCGTTGATCACCCGGGAGGCCGTGGCCAGGGAAACACCAGCCACGCTCGCCACATCTTTGAGGGTAACTACCTTCTGCATGGGTTGACCTCACTTCAATACTCACTCATGCTGTAAGCGCTTTCAATAATACTTATATCACAAAACGCTCATCTCGGTCAACGGTTGGGTTAACAACTTGGCAATCATTATCGAGCAGTGTTTTCTTATAACGCGCAGATAAGTAGCCGTGCTTAGCAAACGGATGAAAGCGTTTTCACACTCGTTCTGGGCCAAGGCGAAAGTGAACGGAATTTTGGGGAAGCAGAGGTAACGAGGTCAGCGAGCTGTTCAAAAAAAGAAAGCCGCTGGGCTAGCGGCTTTCTCGCCATTTCTTGGGGAGGGCTCTCAGCGCATGTAGATCTGGGGTTTGAAGTACCTCTGCAGCGAGACGAACATGATGAGCAGGGGCACAATGGTGAAGAAGCTCGCCGTTAAGGTCAAGTTATACACCGGGAAGCCCTGCGGGTCGGTGATGGTGGTGATACCCAAAATCAAGGGCATGCGGGCCCTGCTATTGATGACCACCAAGGGCAGGAAGAAGTTGTTCCAGATGCTGACAAAGGCCAGGAGATACAGGGTAATGAATCCCGGGATGACATTGGGCAGTCCGATGCGCCAAAACGTGGTGAGGTCATTAGCCCCGTCAATGGCCGCCGCGTCAAACACCTCGTCCTCCACCTGGTTCCAGTAGGTGACCATCATGTAAACGGCAAAGATGTTCACCGAGGAGGGCAGAAGCACAGCAAACCTGGTGTCAATTAGGTTGAGATCCCTAAAGAGCATAAACAGGGGCAGGGTAGTGGCAAAACCCGGTACCATGGCAAAGGCGATGATCAAAACGAACAGCAGCCTCTTGCCGATGAAGTTGTACTTTCTAAAGGCATACCCCGCCAGGGCTGCTATGAACACGCCCAAGAACGCGCCCACCGCGGCATACAGGAAAGAGTTGAGCCCCCAGTTCCAAAACACGCCATTTTGGTAGGCGAACACCTGCGATACGTTGTCCTGCAGGTGGCTGGGCCTGCCCGGCAGCAGTGACTTCTGGAACAGCTGGCTGACGTTTTTAGTGGTTCCAATTGTCAACCAGTAGAAGGGGAAGATAAAGAAGCCCGCCAGCAGAACCAGAATTACCGTAAAGACTATATAGGAACGTCTGCTTCTCATCATTGCTCTCACACTCCTCCTCTAGTCACGCCGTCCCAAGATCTGCCGTCCCGCGGAGCGCAGGATGTACCAGGAGAACGCGCAGGTGATCACCGCCAGGATGACGCCCATCGCGGTGGCGTAGGTGAACCGTCCCTGGGAAAACGCCGAGTTGTAAATGTACATGGCCGGCGTGTAGTTGAGGGGCAGAACCACTAGGTTGCCCAACATCCACGGTTCATTGAAAACCTGCATGGCTCCAATGGCGTTAAAGATAAACAGGGTAATTAAGGGGCCTTTCAGCAGCGGGAGTTTGATGCGGAAGGCGATCTGCCAGAGTCCTGCCCCGTCGATCTGAGCAGCTTCGGAGTACTCTTTGGGTATGGCAATCAATGAGGAATAGACCAGAAAGGCCGTATATCCGGTGAACTGCCAAAGGATAATGACCAAGAGGATGCCCGGCACATTCGCCCTGGTGAGCAGTTTTACGTTTTCCAAGCCAAACAGACTCAACAGAGGATGCAGCGGTGACATGGAGTCCGAGAAAATATAGGACCAGACGATACCCGACACGATCCCGGGGATGGTGTAGGGTAGGTAATAGATGAACCGGTATACCGGCCCTCCTCCTTTACGGGTCTCGTAGAGGAAGGCGATCATGGTCGCTAAAAAGAGCATAACGGGCACTTGCACCAGCAGTAGGAACAGGGGGATCTTAAACGACTGCCAGAACATGGAGTCGGCAAAGATCCTCTTATAGTTATCAAGGCCCACGTACCACATTCTCGCCCCCCTCTGGCCATAGAGGGAAAGCCGTACACCCAATCCGATGGGGTAGACCACAAGGCCAATAAAAACCACCAGGAACGGGGCTAGGAAAAGGTACGCCTTTAAAGTCGCCTTCAGTCTTGCCTTACTTATCCAAGTCATACTGTGAACACTCCCGCACTTAAGATAATGCAGCGCCGCACGCTAGGGCGCCTGGCCAGGCGCGAAGACCAAAGTCGGCTCGGCTGGAGGAGGGAGGGGTGCGGGGCACCCCTCCTTAGATGCTTTAGTCGGGCAGCTCGCCAACGATTACGTTAAAGTAACCGAACTCTTCCATGAACCCGATGACCTGCTCTTCCCACATGGGCAGGATATCGGCGAAGCGCTCGATCTTGCCATCCACGTAGTCCTGCAGCAGCAGACTCAGCGCGTTGTCCAGGTTGGACCAGATGGGCAGGCCTACGAACGTGGTGTTGATCAGGTTGTGGGCATGCCACAGCTCTTCAACGATGTTCTGGCCGCCGAAGAAGGAGTCGTCTACGGCAAGTTCATGGACGACTTCTTCATAGCGGGTAGATACCATGATGGGCAGGTTGCTGTACTGATTCAGGCAGCGCAGGGAATCGGGATGCGAGTTCAGCCAGTTGACGAAGATAGCTGCAGCTTCGGGATTCTTGGAATGCGCGGTGACGTAGAAGCCGGAGCCGCCGAGCATACCGTTATGCGGATTGGAGGGATCGAAGTTCGGTGGAGCGATGACCCGCCACATTCCTTCGGAATCTGGAGCGTTGTAGCGCAGCCACTCGGCGAACCAGCAGCCGTTGAGCACGGTGGCGGTGGTTCCCATATTGAGCGAGTTGTACCAGTCGGCATTCCACCACATGGTGACGTTGATGGTACCCTCGTCAATCAGCTCGCCCCAGAACTCAAAGACCTTCTCGGCGATGGGGTTGGTGAAGTCGATGTACCAGTTCCCGTCATGGTAGTCGAACATCTTGCCGCCGGACTGCCAGACGAGACCGACCCACCAGAGGGCGTAGCCCAGGGGAGGTGCGTTGAACTCCAGGTGGGGAGCGGCTGCCTTGAACTTACGGGCCTGCTCAGCAAACTCCTCCCAGGTTGTGGGCACTTCCAAGCCATATTGATCAAAGAGATCCTGGCGGTAGAACAGGGCGATGGCGCCGCTGTCCTGCGGGGTGCCGTAGATCTCTCCGTCCATGGAGCACCAGCCAAGGGCCTGTTCGCCATACAGCTTCACGAAGGTTTCCTCATCCAGCCACTTGTTGATGGGTTGGAAGGCTCCCAGGTCCATATACTCCGGTGCAAAGGAGTACTCCACCATGAGCACATCGGGCAGACCAGATCCCGCTGCCAGAGCGGTCTGGGCCTTTTCATAGTGCACGCCGAAGTCTTCCCAGATCACTGTAATGTTGGGATAGACCTTCTGGAACTCTTCGATGGAGTAGTTCTCGTTGCTGGTCCAGGCCCACATGGTTATCTCCACGGGCGGGCCTGTGTATTCAGGATAGTAGTCAGCTGCGCAGACGCCAACGCTTAACGCAAGCGCCAACAACAGTGCTAAAGCAACTCTCTTCATTGACTCTTCCCTCCTGATTGATTTATCCCTTGACCTTCGACCCTCTCAGCGCTTGGCTAACCTTGGGACACCCCTCCTTTCCCCCTTGTTAGTCGCGCAAAATCCATGCAGTAGTGCCGTGCAGTGGTACGTCTTCGAGGTATGATGTCTGACGTTTGTATGGTTATTCGTCGTACCTTAACAAATTCCTCTTAATTAAGGACAGAGAATTGCTAAAATTGCAGGATGTGAAACAAAACGCCGCCCGCGTTTACAGTATGTGAGCTGTGTTTATGATTTTGCAAGGGAATTATCAAATACGGAAGGAAATCATCAGACATCGTGGAATACTTACATGACAGATGTCGGACATCCTACGTTTCTGGGACAGTGAGGTGGGAGCGCATGGGCTAGGAGGGAGAAAGCGTAGCGCTTGCGATGTGTGATCTCAATACATGATTGAGGAGGAGAGACATGAGATCGAAAAGCGTGCTGTTGCTGTTGGTTGTGGGCTTTTGCCTGGTTTTCTCGAGTGTGCTGCTTGCTGCTGAACCGCCCAGACACGAGACCCTCATTGCCGACATCCTCACAGGTAAGGTGGGCAATCCGGGGAACTTCAACTTCTGGGCCACCTGGGTCGGCAACGACAAGGGTCTGCAGCAGCTGGTCATCGATCCCCTCTGGATGGCAGACTACGTAACGGGTGAGATGATCAATGTTCTGGCCAAGGAGAATCCCATCTACAGCGAAGACTTCACCACCATGACGGTCAAGCTGCGGGAAGGGATCTACTGGAACGATGGGGTGCCCTTTACAGCCGATGACGTGGTCTACACTGTAGAGCTGAGCATGGCCACCCCCGGGTTTGGCTATCACACCCAGTTCAATCAATATGTAGAGAAAGTCTACAAGACAGATGACTACACAGTGATCTTCGAGCTGAAACAGCCCAACTCCCGCTTCCACTATCAGTTCCTGGATCGCTGGGGTGCCTGCCGCATTCTGCCCAAACACGTCTTTGAACAAGTGGAGGATCCCCTCAGCTTCCAGTTTAACCCGCCTGTGGGCACCGGCCCCTACAAGCTCGTAGACTATGATCTGGGCGGTTACTGGTTCCTCTATGAACTCAGGGAAGACTGGGAGCGGACCGCCACCGGCATGCTCTACGGCAAGCCTGCACCCAAGTATGTCAAGTTCATGTATGTTGGCGATGCGTCCAAGAAGGCCATGGCCATGATCAACCATGAGCTGGATATGGCGGACTTGACCCCCGAGTCCCTGGAGGTTGTGCTCAGCAGGAACGAGTATGCTTCCGGCTATTACAAAGACTTCCCCTGGGCCGAACTTCTGCATCCCTGCGTAACAGGTGCTGCTTTCAACACCTTGGTCTATCCGTTTGACAATCCGGAAGTACGCTGGGCGCTGAACCTGGCCCTGGATGCCAAGAACCTGGCCCTCACGGCCTACAACGGCGCGGTGGCCTTTGCTCCCGCCTACATCCCGGCGCTGCTTCCGTACTACGAACTCTACTATGAGCGGATGCTGCCCTACCTGGAGGAGTATACGCTGGAGATCGACGGCGAGGAGTATAAGATCTTCAATTCCAACCTGCCCTTCGAGATGGCAGAGGAGGCCAGGCGCAGAGGGTACGATGTGCCTGAAACAGAGGAAGAGATCCGGATCATGTTCGGCTATGGCTGGTGGAAGCATTCACCTGAGCTGGCCGAGAAGCTCCTACTGAAGAACGGCTTCACCAGAGGCAGAGACGGCAAATGGCTGCTGCCCGATGGCACGCCGTGGAAGATTGAGATCGTCTGCTTGACCGCGGCCACCAACCCCTCCTTCAAGTGGGCCTTTGCCATCGCCAACCAGTGGTCGGCCTTCGGCATTGACTGCGAAGCTATACCCACTGAGGTGGTTGAATCCCTCACCGAGACCGGTGACTACCAGGTTGTGGGCGGCCAGCCGGCAGCTGAGCCCTTCGGCGCAGGTATCGACCTGTACAGGGGTCTGAACGTGTTCCATTCCCAGTACTGGAAGCCCATCGGCGAGAAACTCGTCGGCCACCAGTCCAGGTGGGTGAATGAAGAGATCGACTACTTCATCGACCAGATGGAGCAGACCGACTACAGCGATCCGAAGAACATCGAGCTGGCCATCGAAGTTGCTAAGCGGCTCATTGACGGGCAGCCCGGCGTCTCGTTGGCTTCCTTCCCGGGCTTTATGGGCCTCGACAACTACTACTGGACGAACTATCCCACCGGCGACAACCCCTATGCTGTGCCTTGGTATCACTGGCCGAACTTCAAGTTCGTCCTGCCTTTCCTCCAGCCAACGGGAAGGCATTAATGACCCTGAGAAGCCTCCCTTTCCAGGGAGGCTTCTTGAAATACCGTTGAACATTTCCAGTGTGGGGGGTTCGCCTTGCTGAAGAAGTACTATATCCCGCGGCTCATCCAGTATTTCACGGTGGTATTCATCGGGCTGACTCTGGTCTTTGTGATTCCCCGTCTGCTGCCTTCCAACCCCGTGGAAAGCCAATTGAGCAGAATGATGGCGCAAGGACAGTATCTGGATCCCGCGGCCATCGAGCAGATCAGAGAAACGCTGCAGCAGCTGTACGGCCTCGAAGGGGGCATGTTCCAGCAGTACATCTCTTACTTCAAGAGGTTGTTCACAGGGGATTTGGGCCCTTCCTTTACCCAGTTTCCCACTCCCGTTATGACCCTGATCAAGCAGTCACTGCCGTGGACGGTGGGGCTTCTGCTTGTCTCCTTGACCATCTCATGGCTGATCGGCACGATCCTGGGGGGCATCAGGGTCAGCTTCCCCCACTCCAGGCTGGCCAGGCTCATTGAGCTTGTCATCATGGGAGTCAGACCGATTCCCTATTATATTGTAGCTTTGGTGCTGCTCATTCTCTTCGCCTTCCTGGTTCCCGTGTTCCCCATGGCCGGCGGCTACAGCATGGGTGTGAAAATAGGCTTCAATGCCCGGTTCATCCTGAGCCTTTTGCGCCACGCTTTTCTACCCGTTTTGTCCATGGTGATCATTGAAATCGGCGGCTGGTTTCTGCAGATGCGCAATGTGGCTTCTAACATCATCGAAGAGGATTACGTGGTTTATGCGGAAGCCTCGGGCCTGCCCAAAGCGAAAATCGTGTTTATGTATATCATGCGCAATGCCATCATCCCGCAGATCACGGGTTTTGCCCTCAATCTCGGTTTTATCTTTGGCGGCGCCTTGATTACCGAGATCGTTTTTGCCTACCCCGGCATGGGCTATCTGCTGTACTCCGCGATCTTGGCAGGAGATTACAACCTGATCATGGGCATCAACGTCTTTTCCATTATTGGTGTTTCCACGGCCATGCTCGTGGTGGACCTGGTTTATCCGCTGCTTGATCCCAGGGTCAGGTATTCATGAGGGGGTAAGACAGGTGTTTGCAGTTATCCGTGATCTTTACAGAAACGACAAAAGATTCGCCTTCGGCTTCACTGTGCTGGCCTTCTTTGTGATCATCGCCTTTGTCTCCCGCTTTGCGCCCTACGATATGCGGGCGTGGAACACAGTACCCCGGGACCTGCGGCCGAGCCTGCAGCATCCCCTTGGTACCAACTCCATTGGGCAGGACATTATGTGGAAGGCCATGGCCGCCATCAAGAATTCCCTGCTTTTGGGGGTGATCGCCGCGGCCATCTCCCGGGTGATCGCCATTGTGGTGGGCCTTCTGAGCGGGTATAAAGGGGGGCTGTTTGACCGTGTGGTCATGGTGCTTACAGACAGTTTTATCATCATACCCCTCTTTCCCATTCTGATCCTGATCGCCACGATCCTGCGCAGCTCACTGAACATGGTGGTGCTGGGCATCGTGATCGGCCTCTTTGGCTGGGCCTGGGACGCCAGGCTGTTCCGCTCCCAGATTCTCAGCCTCAAGGAGCGGGAGTTCACGAGAACGGCGGTTTTTTCCGGCCTGAAGACCTTTAAGATCGTTACCACGGAGCATTTGCCCTACATCGTTCCGCTGGTCATGGCCACCACCATCAACAACGTGATTTGGGTGATCGGCATGGAGGTGACCCTTTCCATGCTGGGACTGTCCAACCTGAACACGCCCACCATTGGCACCATGATCTACTGGGCTTTGCAGTACCAAGCGATCTTCCTGGAAAGGTGGAACTGGATTCTAACCCCGGTCATTATCTGCGTCGTTTTGATCCTGGCGCTCTACATGCTTTCCACCAGTATCAGCGAGTACCTGGATCCCCGCACGCGGCTGCAGATGATCAGAAAGAGGTGAGCACATGGCCATTTTGGAAGTCAAAAACCTCAAAGCCTACTATATAACCCACAAATACGGGCGCAGCAGCACGGTGCGGGCTGTAGATGGTGTTTCCTTCGAGGTGAACAAGAACGAGATCTACGGGATCGCCGGGGAATCGGGCTGCGGCAAGTCAACACTGCTCAAGGCGGTGAGCGGCTTAGTCAAGCCGCCCCTGCAGATTCTAGACGGAGAGGTCAGCTACAACTTCTCCGACGAAAGCTTGAACATCCTGTCCCTCAACGATGATCGGCAGAGGCGCAGGCTTAGGGGAGTGCGCATCTCCCTGATCCCCCAGGGCAGCATGAGCGTGCTCAACCCGGTGCGCCGCATCCGCAAGTCCTTCGAGGATGTGGTCTATGCCCACCTGGATGTAAGCGAAAGCGAGTTCGAGGAGATGGTTAGGGACCACCTCCAGGCCCTGGGCTTGGACTGGACCGTGATGCACACCTATCCCCACCAACTATCCGGCGGGATGCGGCAGCGGATTACCATCGCCCTGTCCACCATACTCCGCCCCGATATCATCTTCGCCGATGAACCCACCACCGCCTTGGATGTGGTGGTGCAGCGGGGCGTGGTTCAGCTGATCAAAAAGATCAAAGAGGAACAGCAGAACACCCTGATCCTCGTGACCCACGACATGTCCATCCATGCCAATCTCTGTGACCGTTTGGCCGTGATGTACGCTGGGGAAATAGTGGAGGAGGGTGATGTCCAGACCCTGTTCAGCAATCCTAAACATCCCTATACTTCCATGCTGCTCAACTCCCTGCCCCGGGTGGGCGACAGCTCCCCCCGGGCAAGTGCCCCCGGAGCTCCGCCGTCCCTGGTGGATCCTCCGCCGGGGTGCAGGTTTCACCCCCGCTGTCCCTTTGCCATGGAGCGCTGCCGCAAGGAAGCGCCTCTCCTGAGGGATGTGGGCAATCGGCACAGAGTGGCATGTTTCCTGCAGGAGGGTGGCCAATGAACAACGACAAGCTGCTTGTACTGGATAACGTTACCAAGGTATTCACTAAGGGACAGGGCTTTGTCAAATCCAAGATCGAAGCAGTGAGCAGGGTCTCCTTCGAACTGGAGCTTCAGCCGCCGGAGATTTTCACCTTGGCAGGGGAAAGCGGCAGCGGCAAGTCCACTGTGGCCAAGCTGATTCTGGGCTTTGAAGCCCCAACCTCGGGCAGCATCTACTACAAAGGTCAACCGCTGGAGCACCTCAAGGGCAAAAGGGAGTTCATCAGGGATGTGCAGCCCATCTTCCAGAACCCCTTCGAGACCTTCAACCCCCTCAAAAAGGTGCAGAACTACTTCCACGACACCGAGCGCAGCTTCGGCAGCCCTCCCCGGGGACAATACCCCCTCACGGAGCGCTCCTTGGAGCTGGTGGGGCTCACCGCCGCGGAGATCAAGGACAAATACCCCAGTGAGATGTCGGGGGGACAGCTGCAGCGGGCGTCCATCGCCAGGGCGCTGATCACCAATCCATCGCTGCTCATCGCCGATGAACCGGTTTCCATGATCGATGCTTCCCTACGCATGTCGGTGGTGAACCTGTTCAAGCGCCTGAAAGAAGAGCAGGGGGTGAGCATCATCTACATCACCCACGACCTGGCCACCGCCTACTACATCAGCGATCGCATCGCCATTATGCTCCGGGGCCAGTTCGTGGAGATCGGTTCCGTGAAGAAGGTTTTGGACAATCCGCTCCATCCCTACAGTCAGCTCCTGCAAAGTTCAGTGCCTGCCCCCGATCCCCGGGATAGGTGGACGGAGGATATCGCCTTGAGCGATTTGGAGGCCAGGGAGTACACCAGGCAGGGCTGTAAGTTCGCGGGACGCTGCCCGCGGGTGATGGAGATCTGCCAAAGGCAGGAGCCTGAACACTATAGGGTGGATGATCGGCTGGTGAAGTGTCATTTGTACCGGTGAGTCTTTGAAGGTAGGTAATGCAGATGGGAATTAACAAGATACGCAGAAAAAAGGTGTGGGAAGAGGTCGCCGAAGAGCTGCAGCGGCTCATTGTCAGCGGGCATTGGGAAAAGGGAGAGCGACTGCCCAGTGAAGTGGAACTGGCCAAGGAATTCGGGGTAAGCCGCTCCGCACTCCGGGAGGCGCTGCGTTCGTTAAGCTCCCGGGGGCTGGTCCAGATCCGGCATGGGGAAGGCAATTTCGTTTGGTATCCCGAGCCGGAGGATTACCTCCATCCCCTGATGCCCCGGCTGATGGCCGACCGGGAAGATGTGTTCGCCATTATGGAAGCCAGGCGCATGGTGGAGGTGACCACCGCCCAGCTGGCGGCCCGCCGGGCTACCCCCGAGATGCTGGGGGGACTGGAGGCACTGCTGGAGAAAATGGAGGCTTCCCGGGAGGACCGTGAGCAGTTCGCCCGCCATGATCACAGCTTCCACAAGCAGATTGTCCTGGCTACCCAAAACAACGTAATTGTGAAAATCTACGAAGCCATCGAGGTGTTCTTGGTGTCCCAGCAGCTGGAAATCGTCGCTTTCGCCGATGCCATAGAACGGGGCATCAACGATCACCGCGCCATTCTGGAGGCCATAAAGGCTGGAGATGAAGAGCTGGCCGCGGAAGCCATGCGCACCCACATGGAGCGCACTTATAAGGCCATCTTGGAAAACAGGCGAAAGGAGGAGCTGCATTGAGGAAGATCGGGTTTATCGGTCTGGGGCTCATGGGGCGCCCCATGGCTTTGAACCTGCTCAAGGCGGGCTACCCGCTCACAGTGTATGACCGCAATGAGCATAAGGTGGCAGCCCTGGTGGAGGCAGGGGCCCAGGGGGCGAAGACGCCCCGGGAGGTGGCGGAGGCTGCGGAAGTGATTGTCACCATGCTGCCCAACTCGCCCCATGTCCGGGAAGTTGTTTTTGGCGAAAACGGCCTTTACCCGGCGCTGCGCCCCGGCCAGTATTTCGTGGACATGAGCTCCATCTCGCCCCTGGCGGCGAAGGAAATCGCGGAAAGGCTGCAGGAAAAGGGGGTCGAGGCCCTGGACGCCCCCGTTTCCGGCGGCGTGGAGAAGGCCCAGGCGGGTACCTTGGCCGTGATGGTGGGGGGCAGTGAACAAGCTTTTGCCGCGGTGAAGGATGTGCTTGGGGCCATGGCCGGTTCCATCGTCCTGGTTGGCCCCGCAGGGGCTGGGCAGATGTGCAAGCTGGTGAACCAGATGATCGTGGCGGTGAATATTGCGGTGATCGCGGAAGCCTTGACCCTGGGCAAGAAGGCGGGGGTGGATCCCGAGCGGATCTTCCAGGCCATCCGCGGCGGGCTCGCGGGCAGCCAGTGCCTGGAGGATAAGGCCCCCCGCATGTTCTCCGGGAACTTCGCGCCGGGCTTTCGGATTAACCTCCATGCCAAAGACCTGGCCAATGTCCTGGAAACCAGCCGGGAGCTGAATGTCGCCGTACCCCTCACCGCACAGGTGATGGAGATGCTCCAGGTCTTGCTCGGGGATGGCTTGGGAGACCGCGACCATGGCGGTCTGGCCCTGTTCTACGAGAAGTTGAACTCGCTGTCACTCAAGCAGGAAAGTTGAGGCAGGCCCATGGAAAAACGAGATGTGAAGTACCTAGAAGCTAAAGCGCGCCTGGTGAGGGAAGGGATTATCCGGGCCATCGGTGTCAATCAGCGGGGCCATTTAGGGGGTTCCATGTCCTGCGCGGATCTGGTCACCGCCCTGTATTTTTACAAAATGCGCCACTGGCCTGAGGATCCTGAGCATGCGGACCGGGATCGGCTGATCTTAAGCAAGGGCCACTCGGTACTGGCCCAGTATGCCGCCTTGGCCCACTGCGGTTATTTTCCGCCCGCGGCCCTGGAGACCACAAAGCAGCTGGGCTCTTTTCTCCAGGGGCACCCCGAGCGGGATCGCACCCCTGGCGTCGAGGCCAACACCGGCAGTCTCGGCCAGGGGCTCTCCATCGGCTTGGGGCTGGCCTTGGCTGGCCGGCTGGATAGGCGGGACTACAGGGTCTATGTCATTTTAGGCGATGCGGAACTGGCGGAAGGACAGGTCTGGGAAGCGGCCACCGCCGCCGCTTTTTACAAAACCGACCGCCTCATTGCCATCGTTGATCACAACAAGATGCAGGCCACGGGCAGAATTCCCGAGCTTTACGATGTGGGCCCGATCGCCGAGAAGTTCAGGGCCTTCGGCTGGCGTGTTTTGGAAATCGACGGCCATGACTTTGCAGCCATCGTCGATGCCCTGGATGCCGCGGACCAGTCCACCGGGCAGCCTGTGGCCATTATCGCCCATACGGTGAAGGGCAAAGGGGTGTCCTTTGCGGAGAACGTGGCCAGTTTCCACAATGGGGCGCTCACTGAGGAGCAGTACCAGCAGGCGCTGCGGGAGATTGCCGGGGATGGGGTGTAGCAGATGAGAAAACTTGCGTGTCCGCGGGAAGCCTACGGCAGGTATCTGGTGAAGCGGGCGGCGGAAGATGAACGGATCGTGGCCCTGGATGCGGACCTGAGCGGTTCCACCATGTCCTGTCTCCTGCGGGAACAGTATCCGGAAAGGCACTTTGAAATGGGCATCGGTGAACAGAACATGGTGGCTGTGGCCGCGGGACTGGCTTTAGGGGGTAAGATCCCCTTTGTGCATTCCTTTGCGGTGTTCTTAACCGGCCGGGCCTTTGAGCAGGTCCGGCAGAGCGTGGCCTTGGCCAAAGCCAACGTGAAGCTGGTTGGTTCCAGCTACGGCTTTTCCGACTTCGGGGATGGAGCCACCCATCAGGCGCTGGAGGATGTGGCCATCATGCGGGCCCTGCCCAACATGACCGTTTTGGTGCCCATGGACCCCGGGGAAGTGGAGGAAGCGGTGGATCTGGCTTTGGAAATAAGGGGTCCCGTCTACATCCGCATCAGCCGTTCGCCCATGGAATACCTACCCAAGGAAGAACCAGGCCTAGGGCCTGCGCTCCTGCAGGATGGTAAGGACCTGGTGGTCTTCGCCAACGGCCTCATGACTAGCCTCGCCCTGGAAGCCCGGGAGATCCTGGCCCAGGAGGGAATTTCCCTGCGGGTGGTCAATGTGAGCTGCGTGAAGCCCTTGGCCAAAGATGGCATCCAGCGCTTGGCCGCGGATGTCAAGGGCGTGATCACCGTGGAGGAACACAGCGTGATTGGCGGCTTGGGCAGCGCCGTTTTGGAAGCGCTGGCCCTCACCCCCAAGCCCACCTGTCTGATCGGGGTGGAGGATGCCTTCGGTCAATCGGCCCAGAGCCACGGGGAACTTTTGGCCCACTACGGCTTGACCACAGAGGCCATCTGCGAGCGAGCCCGCTTCCTGATGGGAAGGGGGTGAGGATGGATTGCTGGAAGCTTTCAGTCTCACGGGGAAAGTGGCCGTGGTCACCGGAGGGGCCCAGGGCCTAGGCCGGGCCATGGCCTTCAGCCTGGCTGGTGCGGGGGCTAAAATCGTCATTGCCGACATCAACGAGGAAAAGGCCCGGGCCACCGCGGAAGAGCTGAGGCAGGCGGGCTTTGCCGCCGAAGCCTACCAGGTGGATGTGGCCCAGCGCAGCGGTGTGGACAGCCTGGTTAGCCATGTGGTGGAGCGCTACGGGCGCCTGGATGTGGTGGTGAACAGCGCGGGGCTCAACCGCCGCTATCCCATGGCGGAGATCACTGAAGCGGATTACGACACCATCATGGATGTGAATCTCAAGGGGACGTTCAACGTGTGCCAGGCGGCGGGCAGAGCCATGCTGAACCTCGGCATCCGGGGATCGCTCATCAACATTTCTTCCATGTCTTCGCTTATCATCAACAGACGGCGGCCCGTTGGGGTGTACTGCGCCGCCAAAGCGGGGGTGAACGGCTTGACCCGGGCCTTTGCCGCGGAGTGGGCGCCCCACGGCATCCGGGTTAACGCCATTGCCCCAGGGTATTTCCTCACCCCTTTGAACGAGCCGTGGATGCAGACCGAGCAGGGCAGGGACGCACTGGAGCAAACGCCCATGGGCCGCTTTGCTGATCCCAAGGAGATCGGTCCCACCGCCGTTTACCTGGCCTCGGACGCCTCTAGTTTTATGACAGGACATGTTCTGGTGCTGGATGGAGGTTACACCATCTGGTAGAGCAGCAAGAAGCTTAGATGTATGGCAAGCTGGGAGGAGAACATATGGAGACCACCAAAGTTGCCCTGATTGGAGTAGGGGATATCAGCGGCATTTATCTCGACAATTTGACCAGGTATTTTAAGCAGGTTGAAGTTATTGGTGTTTGTGATTCCATTCGCGAAAAGGCGGAGCAAGCTCAGAAAAAGTACGGGATCCCCAAAGTCTACGAGACCTTGCAGGAGGCCTGCGGGGATGGGGAAGTGGAGATCATCGTCAATCTGACCCGTCCCTATGAGCACTTCGCCGTGACCAAGGCGGCCCTGGAAGCGGGTAAGCATGTTTACACGGAAAAGCCCTTGGCGGCCACGAAAGAAGAAGGGGAACAGCTGGTTAATTTGGCCCGGGAGCGGGGACTGAGCATCGGCGGGGCGCCGGATACCTTCTTAGGTGCTTCCATCCAGACCTGCCGTAAACTGATCGATGCCGGGTTTATCGGCGAGCCCATCGGCTTTACTGCCTCCATGATCTGCCGGGGCCATGAAAGCTGGCATCCCAGTCCCGAGTTCTATTACAAATTCGGCGGAGGACCGCTGTTGGATATGGGGCCCTATTACCTCACGGCCCTAGTCAACCTCTTGGGACGGGTGGCTGCCGTGACCAGCGTGGCCCGCACCACCTTCAAGCAGCGCACCATCACCAGCCAGCCCCTGGCGGGCAAAGTGGTGGATGTGGAGGTACCCACCCATCTCATCGGGATCTTGGAACTGGACAGTGGGGCGGTGGGCACTTTGTTCACCACCTTTGATGTGGTCTACAAAGAGCAGGCCCGCTTTGAGATCTACGGTACAGAAGGAACCCTGCGGGTTCCCGACCCCAACATGTTCGGTGAGAAGGTCTACCTGCTCCGTCCCGAAGTAGGTGAGTATCTGGAGATGCCCCTGGTGTTCGACTACAAAGACAACTTCCGGGGCTTGGGTCTGGCTGATATGGCGGTAGCCTTGAAAAACAAGCGGCCCATCAGGGCCAATCTGGAGCAGCTCTTCCATGTCCTGGATGTGATGACCGCCTTTGAGCGGAGCAGTGCGAAGCAGGCGCGGGAAGAGATCCACTCGCCCTTTACCCGTCAGGCACCCATGGAGAAAGCCCGGGTTTTGGGAATCATCGACAGGTAGCTGTAAATCTAAAGCGACATGGGAGGCGAAGGAAATGAAGATCGCTTATACTGGCTGGACGTGGTTGATTCACCATCAGGACAATCAAAAGTACGAGTTTGAGCAGTTTCTCAAGGAAGTAGCGGATCTGGGCTATGATGCGGTGGAGAATTTCGCCTTCATCACCAAGTACTTCGATAATGATGCCAAGGCCGTAAAAGAGCTTTTGGACAAATACGGGTTGGAAATGGCCTGCCTTTACCATCACTTCTCCACCGATCCGGAAGCGGACTACGCCAAAGCGGTGGAATATGTGGATTTCATGAAGCAGATCGGAGCCACTTACATGAACCTCCAGGCGGTGATGTGGCAGGATGAGCCCTACGAACGTCCCTTAGATGAACAGACCGTCCTGGCCTACGCGGAGCTGTCCAATAGAATCGGCAGGCTCTGCCGGGACAACGGCTTGGTGGCCTGCATGCACCCCCATGCCAACACAGCCATCTATAAGGAAGAAGAGATCGATCTCTTCCTGGCCAACACCGATCCGCAGCTGGTCAGCCTCTGTTTGGACACGGCCCACACCACCTTAGCCGGCATGGACTGCGTCCGGGCCTTTGACAAATACGGGGACAGGCTCGGCTATGTGCACCTGAAAGACGTCTATGCCCCCAGCGAGGAGTATGCCCAGTGGCCCATGGCCCGTTTTTGCACCTTGGGCTATGGCATCGTCGATTTCAAAGGTGTGTACAAAGTCCTCAAGAAGCACGGCTATGACGGCGTCCTCTGCGTGGAACTGGACAACCCGCCGGTCTGCAACTACAAGGCGGCCATGGATTCCAGAAGATACATCCATAACGTCCTGGGTCTCTAGGGGCACAGAACCGATCCTGACCGGGGGGCCGCAGCATCGGGCTCCCCGGTCTCTTTGCCGTTTCGGCCAGGGGTTCATGGCGGTGGCCTTGGGTGCAGGAATTGTCTGCCGCCCCCTTGAATTAATGCTTTGGATAAAATAATCTAGTTGATGAATGTGTTGGTTAGGGAGCGATGGGAATGAACATGAACATGAACAAGAAGGAGCTGCCCGGCAAGAATATCGAGGATGTTCAGAAGCTCAACCAGGTGACAGTGCTGCAGTGCATCCGCCAGAACGAGCAGATCTGCCGCCGGCAGGTTGCCGACATGGTTGGTTTAACGCCTGGCACCGTCACCAATATAGTGAGGGACCTGATCGCTTCGGGTTATGTGGTGGAAACCGGTTATCTTTCGGGCAAGAAGGGACGCCGGGCCGTGGGCCTGGCCATCAACCGCCGGGGGTTCCATGTTTTGGGCGTGCGCCTTTCCCGATCCTCCATAGTGTGCCGGGTGTTCAACCCCAAAGCCGAGGTGATCCTGGCCAAAACGGCGGTCATCGAGGATTTTGAGGATGCGGAACGCGTGCTCCGCAGCATGCTGGATCTCATGGAGGAAGTGGTGGAAGAAAGCGGCGTGCGTTCCAGTCTGCAGGCCATCGGCGTAATCACCCCCGGTCCCATCAACTTCAAGGAAGGTAAGATCACCCACCTCCATGGCAATGTCCACTGGCGGGACGTTCCCATCCGCTCGCTGATTCAGGACCATTTTGGCATCCCCACCATCCTGGAGCACGACGCCAATGCCGCTGCCTTAGCGGAAGTGCTCTTTGGCGAGGCGAGGGAAGCCAGCAGTGTACTTTATATCGCGGTGGGGCGGGGAATCGGTGCCGGGTTGGTCTTAGACGGCGAAGTCTACCGCGGTTACATGGGTACGGCAGGTCAAATCGGCCATCTCAGCGTGAATCTCTCCGGGCCCCCCTGTGAGTGCGGCGGAACGGGCTGCTTGACCAACTATGCTTCCAGCAGGGCCTTTCTCAAGCAGATGCGGCAAGAATTGGGATCAGATGTAAGCTTGGAGGATCTGGTGACCTTGGCCCGGGAAGGCCATCCTGTGGTGTTGGAAGGGGTCAAGCAGGCAGCCATCTACACCGGAGCCGCCGCGGCCGGGGCAGTGAACTTGGTGAATCCCGCGGTGGTGGTGTTTGGCGATGAGATGACCGAGTTTGGTTCCCTCTGGTTCGATACCGCGAAGGAGACACTCCTTTCCAGGCTCGCCCCGGAAATCAGGGCCAACACCAAGGTGCGCCTTTCCACCTTTGGCCAGGAAGCGTTTCTTTTGGGCACCGGGGCCATTGCCCTGGAGTATGTCTGGCAGAACCCCATTGTCACACCCAATGCCGTCAGCTAGAATAGGGGCAGGCCATCCCTGTCAGGGGTGGCTTTTTGTGTGCCCGGCATGTCTACCGAGCCGATGGGTTGAGAGAAACCCTACCGC
>ERZ773359.2585-NODE-2585-length-22599-cov-26.847099_pt1 | contig 22599 bp, 21 predicted proteins | sample MGYA00374955_ERZ773359 | MGnify/ENA primary metagenome ERZ773359 (study PRJEB29098, sample SAMN04486028) | biogas fermenter metagenome | study: EMG produced TPA metagenomics assembly of the Biogas fermentation microbial communities from Germany - Plant 4 DNA1...
ACAAATAATGCATAGATATGTTTTGTTGTAGTTGCTAAACTAAAAATATAAAAGAGGCATTAATTTTGTTATTAATGATCAATAAAACCCATAACAGTAAAAAAACATCTATTCAAAGTAAACAAAATGTACTTATTGCTTACTGCAGTTTTTTGCAATGAGTAAAGATACTAAAATTTGCGTTCAAAATGAAAGGGTATGAAAGATGCGTGAAGAAAAAACAGGCAACAGAGGGAATTATTGTATCGAACCTGAGCTTATACGGCAAGCATTGAACAAGGTTATTTCCAAGTCAAAACAGATATTATATGAAGACGATGAAATATTTATCAAGAACATGGAAACAAGAAACCTGGGCGGAGATGATATAGCCAGATACAGGTTTTGGGAATGGCCACAGGGAGTAGGCCTGTTAGGGTTCTGGAAAATATTCGAATCAAGCAAAAACAGCGAGTATCTCGATCTTTTGGTACGTTACTTCGAAAGGCAGCTTCAAATCGGTCTTCCTTCAATAAATATCAATACATCGGCTCCTATGCTTACACTGGCATTTCTATACGAATACACGGGAGAAAAGAAATATGGCGATATCTGTGCGGAATGGGCGCAGTGGATGGCTGACCATTTGCCGAGGACGAAAGAGTCGGGCTTTCAGCACATTACGTCGGATACGTTAAATAATGATGAATTATGGGTTGATACGCTGTTTATGGCTGTCCTGTTTCTTGCAAAGGCGGGAGTTCTTTTCAGCCGTGAGGACTGGATTGAAGAAGCAAAATATCAATTTTTGCTGCATATAAAATACCTGACCGATCGTAAAAGCGGTTTGTGGTATCATGGCTGGACGTTTGACGGCAGCCACCATTTTTCCGGGGCTTTGTGGGGGCGCGGAAACGGCTGGGTTACGATTGCAATACCGGAATTTTTAAGTATTGTGGACTGCGAACCGGGAATCAGAAAATTTCTTGTTGCAGCTCTTAACCGTCAGATTGAAGCATTGGAAAAATACCAGGATCCGGAAGGAATGTGGCATACGTTGATTGACGATCCGGCATCATATCTTGAATCGAGCGCTACCTGCGGCATATCATACGGGATATTAAGAGCGGTCAATTCGGGACTGGCCGATGCAAAGTATAAAAAATGTGCACTGAAAGCAGTTAAGCCGATAATCGAATGTATTGACGACAACGGATGTGTAGGAAAAGTTTCGTACGGTACCTGCATGGGAAGAGACAGCCTTAATCATTATAAACAGATTCAGATAAGACCAATGCCATACGGACAGGCCCTGGCAATAATGTTTCTGTCAGAGGCGCTAAAATAAGTAATTACGCCGGTTGCCCGGCCGATATAAATCAGTTTTTAGAAGGAGGTTTCGGTATGAAACGAAAAGCCATAGTGTTATTAGTAATCATGACCATGGTGGTCAGCATGCTTGCCGGCTGTTCAGGAGACAAAACACCGACGGGCGATCAAAAAACTCCAACCCCTGCCGCGGATACTACTCGGCCAGGTACTGCCGGTGATGCAGCCACACCTGCCGGTTCAGGTGAACAAACGAGCAGGTACAAGGAGGCTCCAGCCCTGAAGGCATTGGTTGATGCGGGTGAATTGCTGCCTGTGGATGAACGGCTGCCGGTTCCTGAAGATGTAATGGTTGAACGCAAGGAAAGCATAGGTAAATATGGCGGAGCCTTTAACTTCACTTTTGAGGGTAAAGGCAGCCAGTGGTTTTACGGCAAAATCACCGAAGAACCGCTGTTCAGGTTTAAAACCGACGGTACGATTGAACCGAACGTTGCAAAAGGATATGACGTAAATGAGGACGCAACGGTTTACACCATTTACCTGAGAAAGGGCATGAAATGGTCTGACGGCGTGGATTTTACCGCCGACGATGTTATTTTCTTTTATAATGAAATGTGCGTAAAAGAAACCTTCGGGAAAAGCCTTTGGGATTGCTTTAAGGTGACAGATCCGGAAGGGAACTCGTCAATTGCAAAGTTCGAGAAAGTGGACGATTATACAGTCAAAGTTACTTTCGAATATTCAAAACCGACATTTCTTGAAGACCTGGCTATAAACGGAAAATGGTGTTTTGCTCCGAAACACTGGTACGAAAAAATCCTTCCGCATATTATAGGTGAAGAGGAAGCCGAAAAGAAAGCAAAGGAAATGGGTTACGCCGATGTGGCGTCAATGGGCAAGGAAACCGGTTATTACTACTGGAATGTCCCCGGAAGGCCTACGCTCCGTCCGTGGGTTGTTTTTGAAAACGTTGCGCATAACGACTGTGATGGTGAGTACTTTGTAATGAGAAGGAACCCCTACTTCTGGAAAGTTGACGAAGCGGGCCAGCAGCTTCCTTACGTCGATGAGCTTTGTTTCACTAAGATTGCTGATTCACAGCAGGGACTTATGAAAGTATTGGACGGCTCGGTTGATATCGCATCGGTTGGATATGCAGATTACGACGTTCTCATTGCATACATGGAAAAAGGCGGATATGAGCTTCTTGAATGGCCGGGGGTATCCTGGGCTGATATGAAATCCCAGCTGCATCTGAACCTGACGGTTAAAGTTGAGAAAAAGAGAGAGCTGTTCAACAATCCCGATTTCAGACAAGCTTTATCAATAGCGGTAGATCGTGAAGAATATGCGGAAATTATGTCAGACGGCTTTGCAAAGGGAAGGCAGGCTGCTCCTTCAGAGGGCGCTATGGGATACAGCAAAGAATGGGCTAACAAGTGGACCGAGTATAATCCTGAAAAAGCAAAGCAGCTGCTTGAGTCATGCGGCCTTGTTATGGGCAAAGACGGGTATTACGATTTTGCCGACGGAACCGACTTTGTTCTGAATCTTCAGACCTTTACGGCAGCAGAAGCCGATAAGTCCGCGGAGCTCCTGATGGCGTACTACAGCAAGGCCGGAATTAAGACTACATACAAGCCTGTGGATCGCTCGGTGCTTGAAAATATGATGACGAGTAATGATCATGAGGCCATTATAGCTCCGGTTACTCCTGCAACTACGTTCAATATTATTCTGAGACCGGATACTCTTGTGCCGGTAAGAAACTATGCCGCATGGTACGGTGCTGTCGGTAACTGGTATGCATCAGGAGGCAAAGAAGGCGTGGAACCGACAGGTGACCTGAAAAAACTTTGCGAACTGTACGATCAGCTGAAACTGGCAACGACGAGCAGCGAAAGGGAGAGAATTGCTCATGAAATGCTGAAACTTCACGAAGATAATATTTGGATTATAGGTTATATGGAGAACCTGCCGCTGCTTATTGCAAAAGACAAGAAGATCCGCAACTTCCCCGAATCTGCAATTTTCTGCGATGAGTTCAGGGATTACGGTATTGCTCATCTGCATTGCTGCTATTTTGAAGACTAAAGAAAAGGAAAAAGCACTGTACGAAAGAAAAACCGGCTGGTTTCCATGCAAAAATGATGCCGATATAAATGTATGTGCATAACTTTATCCGGCGGGGGGCAGTTGGATAAATGGCTGCCTTCCCGTCAAATTAACGACAGGATGGGTATCGGAAATGGGAAATTTTATTTACAGGAGAATATTGATGTTTATCCCAACGGTGCTGTTGTTATCGTTTATCGTATTTTTCATCATACAACTGCCGCCGGGTGATTATGTAACGAGTTACGTTTCAAGAATGACCGCAGAGGGTGAAATATTCACGGCACAGGATATTGCCAGGCTGCGTGAACAATACGGACTGGACAAGCCATGGTACATGCAGTATTTCTCATGGATGAAAAAGATTATTACCGAAGGGGATTTTGGTTATTCTTTTTCATACAACAAGCCTGTATGGAATGTTATCATGGATCGCCTTCCGTTAACGGTCATTGTTACGTTAATTATCATGCTGTTTACGTATTTGGTTTCAGTTCCCATAGGAATATACAGCGCTCTTCACCAGTATTCGGCGGGTGACTTTATTTTTACCACAATTGGTTTTCTCGGCGTTGCAACCCCCAACTTCCTGCTGGCGATTATCTTAATGTTTCTATCATTCAGATATACGGGAGATCCGCTTATCGGCCTGTTCTCGGAGGAAATATTAAGGGAAGGCCTGAACCTGTCCAATTTCGGTGATTTTTTAAAGCATTTGATAATACCCGTTATTGTTATAGGTACAAGCAATACCTGCGGTGTAATCCGTATCATAAGGGCACAGATGCTCGATGAAGTATCAAAACAGTATATACTGGTTGCGAGGGCAAAAGGAGTAAGTGAACGGGTCATCACGTACAAGTACTGTTTACGTGCTGCGTTGAACCCGGTTGTCAGCGGCCTTTCGGGCGCTCTGTCAAACCTTTTTTCAGGCTCTACGATTTCTGCGATTGTTATGAACATGGCGATATTGGGGCCGGTTTTATTTGAAGCGTTGAAGAACCAGGATATGTACCTGGCGGGAACAATTCTTCTTACACAGGGATTCCTGGTTGTTGTAGGAACGCTGCTTTCGGATATTACGCTGGCATGGCTTGATCCCAGGATACGTTTTACAGAGAGGAGCGTTTAGGATGGTTTTACATAAAAGGAAAAACAGAAAAAACATTGAAGAGGAATACTATCTTGCTTCTCAATGGACATTGATGGCCAGAAAGTTTAAAAAGCATAAGATTGCAATAGCAAGTCTTGTGCTGCTGGGGTTCCTTTATTTTGTCGCTTTGTTCGGGAACTTCATTGCTCCTTCCGACCTTGTTGCGTATAATTCCAGGATCATGAACGCACCTCCGACAAAAATACATATGTTTCATGAAGGTAAGTATATAGGACCGTTTGTATACGGCATTGATATGGAACGTGATCCGGTTACGAAAAAGAAAATATATTTTGAAAATAAGGATGAAATATATAAAATTAAATGGTTTACCCGTGGATGTGAATATAAATTATTCGGATTGATTAAGACCGATATCCATTTGTTCGGAGTTGATGAAGGCGGCGTGATATTACTGTTCGGCGCAGACGGTATGGGACGGGATTTGTTTTCACGGATGATTCTCGGAAGCCAGGTATCCCTGACCGTTCCTTTTGCCGGAACAATAATCAGTTTTGTGCTTGGGATTATTCTTGGCGGCATTTCGGGATATTTCGGCGGAACAGTCGATACGATTATACAAAGGATTATTGAAGTACTGTCGTCGCTGCCATCGATACCGCTGTGGATGGCCCTTTCAGCGGCGATACCTCCGGATATCCCCGTTGTCAGGACATACCTGTATATCACGATAATCGTATCATTCCTCTCATGGACAGGTCTTGCGAGAGTTGTCAGGGGAAAATTCATTGCGTTAAGGAAAGAAGATTACATTATGGCGGCAAAAATTGCCGGTGTAAGTAATTGGAAAATAATAACAAAACATCTGGTTCCGGGATTTATGAGCTATCTGATTGTAAGTTTGACCATGGGAATTCCCAGTATGATCATAGGCGAAACATCAATGAGCTTTTTGGGGCTCGGCATTCGCGCTCCTGCCACAAGCTGGGGAGTACTCTTACAGGAAGCACAGGAAATTTCCAATATCGCTATGTACCCGTGGAAACTTATACCGTTATTTGCCGTAGTAATTTCAGTTTTGGCATTTAACTTCATCGGCGACGGGCTGCGGGATGCTGCGGATCCTTATAAATAAAGCCCGTTACACAGGGTAGAGTATAAAATACCTGCCAGGTAAGGCCAAACAAAAACTGGAGGAAGATATGAATACTGAGGATACTATCATTCGCGTAAACAACTTAAAAATTAATATAACTACGGATGAGGGAATTTTAACGGCAGTACGCGGAGTTTCATTTGAAATAAAGAAAGGTGAAACCCTTGGCCTGGTCGGAGAATCAGGCTGCGGAAAATCGCTTACCTGCAAAGCGATATTGGGGATTAACGAGCCTATATGTTCCACGGAAGGCCAAATATTTTTCGATGCAAACAACGGCGGAATGATCGATTTGATGAAACTGCCACCAAAGGGGAATGAAATCAGGGATATCCGCGGCAAACAGATATCAATGATATTCCAGGAACCGATGGTTTGCTTTTCTCCGCTGTATACAATAGGAAATCAGATAAACGAATGCACACGGCTTCATATTACAAAAGACAAGAAAGAATCAAAAAGAATAACAATTGAAATGATGAAAAAAGTCGGCATTGCGAATGCTGAAAAACGGTATGATCAGTACCCGCATGAGTTTTCCGGCGGAATGCTGCAAAGGGCTTTGATTGCAATGGCACTGGTCTGCAGTCCGAAACTTCTGATTGCGGATGAACCCACGACAGCGCTTGATGTTACAATCCAGGCACAGATCCTGGAACTGATAAAAGAATTGCAGAAGGAACTGAAGATGTCCGTCCTGTTTGTAACCCATGACCTTGGAACGGTTGCGAAAATGTGTGACAGGGTGGCAGTAATGTATCTTGGCAAAATAGTGGAAAGCGCACCTGTCGTAGATTTGTATCATAACCCGCAACATCCGTACACAAAGGGGTTAATCGGTTCGGTTCATAAAATCGGTACGAAGAGGCAGAAAAGGTTGTTTTCAATAAAAGGGACGGTTCCGCTGGCATTGAATCTTCCTCCCGGATGCAGTTTTTATGAACGGTGCGATTGCCGTATCGAAGGAGTATGCAATGTAAAGGAGCCTGAACCTGATTACATAGCGGATGGGCATGTCGTTTGCTGCCATGCCGTAAAATCAGGATTAAGAAAGGAGGTAAAAAACTTTGAGTGATATTATCCTTGAAATTAAGCATTTAACCAAGCAGTTTACCTCCAAAAAAATATGTGTAAAGGCCGTAACCGATATAAGTTTTAACGTGAAAAAAGGGGAAACGATTGGTATTGTAGGTGAATCCGGATGCGGAAAAACAACCCTCGGCAGATGCATTGCAAGAGGCATTCAGGCAACTTCAGGCTCGGTAATTTATACTGCGGAAGACGGAACAAAATATGATTTTATCAATATTGACAAAAAAACGCTGAAAACCATCCGCAAAGACATCCAGATGATTTTTCAGGACCCGTATTCATCCCTTGATCCCCGGATGACGGTGCTTGATATAATTGAGGAACCCCTGAAAGCGAATTTTCCGAAAATGCCTAAAAAGGAAATGGACCAGAGGGCAATGGAAATTGCGGAAAAAGTAGGACTTAACCCCAGTTATTTAAAGAGGTACCCCCATGCATTTTCAGGAGGCCAGAGGCAAAGAATAGGAATTGCAAGAGCCCTTGTACTGCAGCCAAGAGTAATTATCTGCGACGAACCGGTATCGGCTTTGGATGTGTCGATACAAGCCCAGGTAATTAACCTGCTGAAGGACCTGCAGCAGGACATGGGACTTACGTACATTTTCATAAGCCACGATCTGTCAGTGGTCGAGCATATTTCAGACAAGGTAGGAGTTATGTACCTCGGTAAGCTGGTGGAATTTGCTGAAACAGAAAGACTGTTTTCAAACCCTATGCATCCGTATTCTGAAGCACTGCTTTCGGCTGTGCCGGTTGCCGATCCTACGGTAAAAATTGACCGGATTCCGCTCAAAGGTGAAATACCGAATCCGGCTAATCCTCCGAGCGGATGCTATTTCCATGAAAGATGTTCTTATTGTATGGATATTTGTACCCGTGAAGCTCCGGAACTCAGAAAACTTGCAGATGACCACGAAGTTGCCTGCCACAGGGCAGAGGAGCTGAAACTGAGAGGGTTTTCGTATGAACAGGAACAAGCAAAATAAAGAGCTGATTATCTTTATAGACAGCGGCGACACCATAATTGACGAGTCGACAGAAATAAGGAATGAAAAAGGGATTGTTACCGATGCCGAAACAATCCCTGGTGCAGCTGAAACAATACGGTTGCTGTATGAATCCGGGTATACCCTTGCCCTTGTTGCCGACGGTGAGCTTCAGTCCTTTAAAAATGTGTATGAAAAAAACGGGTTGGGCAGGTTCTTCAAAACCTGGACCGTTTCCGAAGTTGTCGGAGTGCAAAAACCTTCGCCCGCCATGTTCGAAGATGCGATGAGGAAGAATAACCTGGGCGATGAAGACAAAAAAAGGGTTATAATGGTTGGTAACAATATTAAAAAGGATATAACCGGAGCAAACCGTTTCGGAATCACTTCAGTCCTGCTTGACTGGTCTCCAAGGTATGACATGAAGCCGGTCTGTCCCGATCAAAAACCGGACTATGTTATCCATAGTCCGGAGGAATTACTTCCGCTTGTTGAAAAACTGAATGAAGAACTCAAGACAAAATAAGCGTTTACGCATTCTACGCTAAAGAATACGAGGCATCAAATCAGCTGTAATCTGAAACTTAACCTATGCTGGTTATTTTTTGCATGGCTTTAAATGCTGTAGTTTAATGCCTTCAAAATTAACAATGTTTATCAGTCCGCCTGTGGAGACGGTGCTGATTTCAACTTTTTTAGTAACAATTGTTCAGTAAAGGATGTGTTTTTTATGGAGAAAATGAGAGGTGTAACGCTGGTCGCGGAATGGTCGCCTAAACCTGGGTTTAAATTAGACGCAAAGGATATTGACAAGGTAAGCACTTATCTTGGCAGCCTTGTATGGAAAAACCCGAGGATTGAAATAAGGGAATACGATATCCCTGAACCGGGACCCGGGCAGGTACTTATCAAAGTAAAGGCCTGCGGAATATGCGGTAGTGATGTGCATATGGCCCAGGCAAAGGAAGACGGGTACATATTCTACCCCGGCCTTACGGGATTCCCTTGCATACTCGGCCATGAATTTTCAGGGGTTGTTGTAAAAGGAGGCCCGGGTGCGAAAGACAAGAACACGAACAAGCCGTTTAAAGGCGGTGAACTTGTATGCGCCGAAGAAATGCTGTGGTGCGGTTCATGTAAACCATGTGCGGACGGATATCCGAACCACTGCGAAAGGCTTGACGAGATAGGCTTTAATGCAAACGGCGCGTTCGCCGATTATATTGTTGTGCCGGACCGCTGCGTGTGGAGTCTTGAACCTCTTCGTGCCCGTTACAGGGATGAAAATGATATATTCCTTGCAGGTTCTCTTGTAGAACCTACTTCAGTCGCATATAACGCCGTTATTGAACGGGGCGGCGGCATAAGGCCCGGCGACAATGTAGTAATTTGCGGAGGAGGTCCCATAGGCCTTGCTGCATGCGCAATCTTAAAACGCCAGGGCGCAGCACGTGTAATTCTTTCGGAACCCCAGCCGGATCGTGCTGAAATGGGGCTTAAACTGGGCGCTGATTTTGTTATAGATCCCACTAAGACAGATTTCGCTGAAGAAGTATTAAGGCTCACGGATGGGATGGGAGCAAGCCTGTACCTTGAGGCAACAGGGCTGCCCTCTATTGTATACCCCGGAATTGAGAAGGCTGTCTGGGAAGGCAGGACACTTAATTCCACCATTGTTGTCGTAGCACGTGCAGAAGACAAGATGCCTGTAACCGGTGAAGTTTTGCAGGTGCGTCGTGCACGTATTGTCGGTGCACAGGGACATTCGGGTCATGGGACATTCCCGCGCGTTATCGAATGCATGGCAAACGGAATGGATATGACAGGCATGATTACCAAGAAGATAACATTGGATGAAGTTCCGGAAAACATAATAGCTCTGCAGACCGATCGCACAAACTGCAAGATAACCTGCATTATGGACTGATAAGGAGGGCGTTGTGATGGCTAAGCAAAAGTTTGAGTGGATTTATACCGATACACCCGGCATAATATTTGAAAATAACGAAGTAGGCCGGCTCAAAAAAGAAGTATGGGACATGAGTATCGAAGAACTGGATAAGGTACTTGAGGAATACGGTATACCGTCAGAATCCGAGCTTGGTAAAGCCGGCTGCTATATTCAGAACACTCCCCGGTGCAAAGTGATTGAAAAAAGGCGGAAGAACGACATAGTATTTGTACCGGTAGGCTGTACCGAGAACCACGGCCTTCATGCAAATTCAGGGCTTGATACCTTTATGGTTACGCAGATACTCGAAGGGGTAAGGCGTTTCACTGCAAAACAGGGCAGGGAAATCAACCTGGCTCTCCCTCCGCTGAATTACGGCGGGCACCCGTATCACCATATAGGAATGCCGGGTACTGTGAACATTCCCCAGGAAGTAGTTGTAGAAACAATCATATATACAATGCTCGGGCTGTGGAACGATGGGTTCAGGAAGATAATCATAGTGAACAACCACGGCCAGCTGTGGATGCTTGAAACAGCAATACAGGAATTCTGCAAACGTTTCCAGCTCCCTGGAATATTCCGGGTTCTGGACTGGCACCGCGCTGTCAGGGAATTCTTTATGCCGAACAATAAGCCGGACAGCCTCGATACGACTTTTGTACATGCCGATGAATGTGAAACGTCGGTAGCGCTTCTGCTGTTCAAAGACATGATAGAAATGAGCGTGGCGCAGGATAAATGGGGCGAATCGTATCTTCCGGACGGCCATTTCGACAAGTCGGTTGATCCACTCCGCAGGCCTCACCGCTGGAGTGAAGGCGAAGGGCATAATTCAATAGAGATGGCTACAAACCGCGAAGGGGTTGTAGGTACGCCGACGATTGCGGACCCTGTTAAGGCAAAACGCCCCATTGTGGCAATTCTTAAATATCTGACGCTTGTCAATGATCAGATACTTGATGCATTTCCTCCCGGAAAGGTCCCCCCCGTTGAGAAAACAACACTCAGAACCGAGGAGGAAATGGAACCTTACCTGAAAGAACCGTTTTCCGAAGGTTGGAAGAGTGTTTACGAAATACCTATAAGAGGCCCGTTTACAAAACTTTAGAAACATGTAAGCGGAAGCGGGAGAAAAAATGAACAGGATATCGCAGACAATACCTTATCAATATGATACTGTTTTTTCTCCGTTCAGAGCGAAGGAATTTGCCTATGCACTGGAATATATTGCGCTTCAGGGTTTCACAGGTGTTGAGCTCGCGATCGCACACCCTGGGCAGGTGGATGGCTTAAAACTTTACAGGCAGCTTGAATCATTCGGCCTATCGGCAACCACTTTGTCAACCGGACAGGCATATGCCCTTGACGGGCTGTGCCTGTCGTCATTTGACGAGGAAATACGAAAACGTTCCGTGAAATTAATAACCGAGCATGTCGACCTTTCCGCCAGTCTTGGCTATCCATGCGTAACAATAGGCCTGCTACGCGGCAAACTGGAAAAAGGCGACAAGCATATGCTGCTTGATAACCTTAAAACCACTCTTATGCAGTGTGTTGAATATGCTTTTAAACGTGGTGTGACACTGCAGCTCGAGCCAATCTGCAGAACCGAAACTCTGTTAATAAACAGTACCGGCGAGGCTCTCGCTTTTTTGGATGAACTTGGCAATCCTGAAAACCTGGGGATTCTCTATGACACTTATCATTCATGGCACGAAGACGGTGTTATGACAGATGCGATAAAGGCAGCCGCAGGGAGGATTACAAATGTCCATTTTGCGGATTCAAACAGGGGCCTGCCCGGATCCGGCGAGATAAATTTCTGCGAGGTATACGAAGCGATAAAAAGTACGGGGTACAAAGGCGCATATGCTCTTGAAACACTGTCCATACCTTCGGCGGATCATGTTAAAATACACGGCGCAGTCAGCATAATGAGTATTGTTAACGCCGGATGACGCAACTGTTAATGTAGTATGAAGGGGAGATTATATGGTTAATATAGGAATTATAGGAATGGGACGGATCGGGAAAGTCCATGCCGAAAGCATAATGACAGGTGTTAAATCGGCATGCGTGCTTGCGGCAGCCGATCCGTTCATGACCGGAGAAACGGCTGAATGGGCAAAATCGTTGGGCATAGAAAACGTGTATGACGATTACCGCAAAATTATCAAGGATAAGCAAATTGACGCGGTTCTGATATGTTCCTCAACAGATACGCATACACCTGTCTCCCTCGAAGCAATTGATGCGGGCAAGCATGTCTTCTGTGAAAAGCCTATAGATCACGATCCGGACAGAATAAACGAGGTTATAAATGCTTTGAAAAACAGTTCGTGCAAGTACCAGGTTGGTTTTAACAGAAGGTTCGATCACAATTTCAGGGCTGTTAAAAAAGCGGTAGACGAGGGCAGAATTGGCGATGTGCATATTGTGAAAATTACGTCACGGGATCCCGAACCTCCGCCGCCGGCTTATATAAAAGTATCGGGCGGTATTTTTCTGGATATGACAATACATGATTTTGATATGATACGCTATCTTACCGGGTCGGATGCAAAAGAAATATACGCTTCAGGGGAAGTTTTAATTGATCAGGCGATAAAAGACGCCGGTGATATCGATACCGCGGTTGTTACCGTTAAAATGGAAAACGGGGCAATATGCGTTATTGATAACTCAAGGAAATCGGTATATGGTTATGATCAGCGTGCCGAGGTTTTCGGCAGCAAGGGATGTGTATCGGTTGGCAATGACAAGGCATCCAGTGCCGAAATAAGTACTGTTGACGGAGTTTATTCTGAAAAACCCCTGTGGTTTTTCCTTGAAAGGTATATCCAGTCATACCGCGATGAAATTAAGTCCTTTGTTCAGGCTATAGAACTGGATAAGCCGACAGAGGTCAGTGTATATGACGGCCTGCAGCCCGTGAGAATGGGGCTTGCCGCTAAACTTTCGCTGCTTGAGGGCAGGCCTGTGAAACTCTCGGAAATAAAATCGTAACCGAATGCAAGAATAATATACAAATATGCCGAGATTATTTCAGGTTTAAGAAAGCAGATGATATGGTTAAAATCGTTTCATCTGCTTTTTTTGATAGTTAAGATATAATTTATACAGGAAAATATTTACACAATCGCAATAATGCAATACAATTCTGATTAAAGAGTAAATTCCTTATCTTGAGGTGTTGAGTTTGCATAAAGCTGAAATAACCAGCAAGATATGACGTTTATTTGATCGAGAGACCGATATGGCTGTAAAAAGTTAAGGCGATCATAATCGGTGAAAATAGAACATGCAGTTTTACAGCCCGGGAGATTACATATGAAACGAAAAGTAAAACTATTAAGGACTGCTTCTGCTGCTTTAATTTTATTCTTATTGCCTGTACTGTTTTTACCATCCAGAACGCCACCGATAAAAGGAAGTAACAGTGCTGCACTTATACAAAAGGTGAAAATAGGCGGGATTGACCAGTATATCATGGTAAGAGGCAGAGATGTTAATAATCCTGTACTCCTTTTTCTGCATGGAGGCCCGGGTTACGCACAGATCTCATATGCAAGAAAATATCAACGGGAACTGGAGGACAGCTTCATTGTTGTCAATTGGGATCAAAGAGGCTCAGGAATGTCATATTCAGTTAACACTCCTGGGGAAACAATGAACAGGGAGCAATTCATAGAAGACGGCAGGGAACTGATCGACTATCTATGTGACAGATACGGCAGGGAAAAGATTTACTTGGCCGGTCATTCCTGGGGCAGTGAGTTAGGTTTACATATCATAGATAGGTATCCGGAAAAAATCGCGGCATTTATAAGCATCGGCCAGGTGGTAAATGGAATTGAGAATGAAATGGTTTCCTATGACTTTGTTTTAAAGATGGCTCAAAAAGAGAATAATGAAAAGGCACTGAGAGATTTGGAGAAAATCGGGCAGCCCCCGTACAAAAACATAGTCAGGGATACGCGGATTCAAAGAAAATGGCTTGCAAAATACGGTGGCGTGGAAAGAAAAGTAAATACGCTGAAGGACATTATCCTGTCAAGCATCTTTTCCCCGGAATACACAGGGATTGACGGAATGAAATTTGCCCTGGGGAGTAAATTCACCGCGGATACAATGTGGGGGCATAATTATGACACGGATTTTATCAGGGATATACCTGAAGTAAAAGTACCTGTTTACTTTTGCGCAGGCAGATATGATTACAATACTCCTTCTGTTTTAATAGAAAACTATTATAATCACTTAATTGCTCCCGAAAAAGAAATCATATGGTTTGAAGAGTCGGCGCATTTTCCTCATTTCGAGGAGCCCGGCAAATTTGCCCAGCTGGCAGTCCGAATAAAAGAACGCCACGGGGACGGTACGGGACCGCCGGAATAGCAACTTCCTGCTTGCTTTAATAAAAAGAACTGAAACAGGCATAACTTAGTTTACACTTTTTCAAAAAGGGCAATTTTTCAGCAGTGCCGAACCGTTTTTTGAGACATGACCGGATAAAGGAGTGTAAGCCTCTGAACCGGTGAATCGGGATAAAACAGATCAAGAAACACTGTAAGAGGACGAAAACATGAGGGTTACATATTTGGGAACAACAACGCTGTTATTTGATGACGGCACCGATCAGATTCTTTTTGATTGCCATGTAAGCAGGCCCTCAATGGCTGCATGCCTGTTCGGCAGGCTGTCAACGGACAGGACCGTTGCCGGCAAAGTGATTGATGAATTCAGGATAAACCGACTCAGAGCAATATTTATATCACATACCCATTATGACCATGTAATGGATGCCCCGTATTTTGCAAAAAGATGCGGAGCGGGTATTTTCGGTTCTGCCTCTGCGCTGAATGTTGCAAGAGGCGGAAATGTTGACGAAAAGCAGCTACATTCATTTGAAACTGATACGGAGTTTATAATTGGAAATTTCAGAATTAAGGTGATTCCATCCGTTCATTCTGCTGCCCGCTGGTACAATAATGACCTCGGAGAAATAATTGACGCGCCTTTAATTCAACCGGCAAGGATGAAAGATTATAAAGAAGGCGGTTTCTTCGATTTCCTGGTTAACTGCGAAGGGAAAAACTTACTAATCCGGCCGGGCTATAACCATATTGAAGGACAGTTGGACGGAATAAAAGCCGATATACTGTTTTTGGGGATAGCAGGAATGTCCGGGGATACGGAAAACAGGAAGAGACGTTTTTTTGAGGAAACCGTGGACAAGGTTTCTCCCGAAACGGTAATTCCGATTCATTGGGATAATTTTTTCAGGCCGTTGTATGCAGAAATAAAACCAATGCGCAGTTTGCTGATTAATACGGCCGTATCTTTACTCGAACTTGAGAATTACTGCAGCAGCAAGGGTATTGAATACCTTAAGCTGATGCCGCTGACAAGCACGGATTTTTGATAAAGTTGTCAATATGACTGAACTTTTGACAACTTGCATTTCACATGATACTGTGTCCTTAAAAGGAAAAACCTGACTGCATAAATTATCGCACCGGATAATGAAAAACTGATATGACAAACCTAAAAGTTGCCAGACTGCATGGATGCTTTGAGGCTGATGAAAAGGCCGCTGTTTATTGAATTTGAGTCCTGAAACCATAATAACATCATTGAACTTATTTAAGAGCAATTTTCATTGCTTCGGGCGGTTCACGGGGCTAAAACAGGTTTTTTTGAAAGGAGCCGCAGGGCGAAATATGAACAGCAAAGAAATACCAAATGAGGCAATTCAGGCACTTGAAATTATAGAAGGACTGCTTGGTGATATATTGGTTGCAGTATACTTATACGGCTCCGCAGTGGCGGGAGGTTTGCGAAAGGATAGCGATGTAGATATTCTGGTGGTAACCAGCCGTGATTTAAACGGGAGTATTCGGAGGGAACTTGCAAACAGCCTGATGATGGTGTCCGGAATGATAGGTAATAAAAAGGGTATAAGGTCGCTCGAAGTTACGGTCATAAATCTTGATAATGCAGTTCCATGGCGTTATCCTCCATGGCAGGAATTTATGTATGGTGAGTGGTTGAGAAAGCAATTCGAAAGAGGGGAGATACCTGGACCTACATATAATCCGGATTTGGCAATTCTTTTAGCTCAAGCTGGAAAAAACAGCATTAATCTTTACGGGCCTAAGGCAACAGAATTACTTGAGCCTGTACCAATGTCAGATATCCGTAAAGCAATTAAGGAATCATTACCCGGCTTGATATCTGAAGTTAAAGGTGATGAGCGCAATGTGATTTTAACTTTGGCAAGAATGTGGCTAACGGCTTCTACCGGTGAAATCGGCTCAAAAGATCGGGCTGCTGAATGGGCAATACCTGAATTACCGGAAAAGCATGCCATGTTGCTTGACAAGGCAAGGCAGGCCTATTTGGGTGAATATCAGGACAACTGGGAAGGAATGGATTCCGAGGTAGCCGAATTAGTTGATTATATGAAGAAGGAAATAGAAACTTTACTTAGTTAAAATCTGTCATGCGGACGGCTCTTCCGGCAACATTCGTTACTTAAAGGCGTATTATTGTAGGTTAAAGGAACAGATCCGCTGAAATGCAGGAGGTTTAAGGGAGATATGGATAAAGACTGGTCGGAGAAAATTAAACAGGTACATATGCTGATAGGAAAGGAAAGCACATATAAAGAGGGTATAAATCAGCTAATCGGGTTCAGAAAGGAATTGTTTGATCAGATTACCCAAATAGTTAATGCGTATCCTGATGAAGCATTCTACCAGATGCCTTATCCAAATGTGGACGGTTACCACAGCAAGACGCTTTCATATTCCATCTGGCATATTTTCAGGATCGAGGATATTGTAGCCCATACCTTGATTGCCAAAGACAAGCAGATACTTTTCACGGGTGATCACCAGAGCAGGATTGGCTCACCAATTATTACAACGGGTAATGAGCTGCAGGGCGAGGAAATAGTATCTTTTTCCAAAAAACTGAATGTGCCGGCATTATATGACTATGCCAAAGCGGTTATGGTTTCTACAAATGAACTTCTGCAGGATATAGAATATGCCAGGATGAAGGAGAAATTCACCGATTCGGATAAAGAGAGACTTAAAGCATCCGGGTGTGTCAGCTCCGATGATAATGCCGCCTGGCTTATTGATTACTGGTGCGGAAAAGACGTACGCGGCCTGATCAGGATGCCTTTCAGCAGACACTGGCTCATGCATGTCGAGGCAATGCGGCGCATTAAGAACAAACTTTGCAGGAATGCGCGCAAGGGTGTTGATCCGGTAGCGTACTGCGGTCTCTCCTGCAATCATTGTTTTCTTGGTGAATGGTGCGGTTCATGCAGGACCGAGTACAATACATGTTCCTTTGCAACATTATTTGAGGACAGGAGATGCCCTAACGTGGTCTGCAGTCAGAAGAAAGGGCTGGACGGCTGCTATGAATGTCTGGAGCTGGAAGCATGTGCAAAAGGCTTTTACAGCCCTGACAATGACGGGGCAAATGCTGCGAAGGCGCAGGCCATGTTTATTCGGAAGCATGGAAAGAAGGCATTGCTGAAGGTTCATGATAAACTTCATGAGAGATATGATTTTGCTAAGACCCAGGAATTGCTGGGGCAGGATATGTATGAAGGGCTGAAAATGCTGGAGAGTGAATATATAGTATAACGGCTGGTTAGTCATCGGTTATATGTCAGCCGTTATGAGTGTATGAAACAATATGGCGGTTCATTTACATAATTAAGCCCTTAAACCTGCATAATTTGGTTACCGTTTTATTAGCAAAACAGTGCTTTTTTATGCATCTCAAACCGTCCGACATCCATGGCCTTGATACAGCAGTTGAAATTACAAACCGTATTGAATACGACTGGAACAGAAACCAGGAGGATGATAAATTCTGCCATCTGGCGAAACAGACGGCCATAGATGAAAAATGAACAGGCCAGATAAGGAGTGATTATATGAACATTCAATATTTGCACGGGATTTTATCCCGGATTGATGAAATAAAGGTTATAGGGAAAAGCAGTGAGGTAGACGGTATCATCTGTAATGTTATGGGAATAGTGCGTCATGGTGCACAGATGCATCTTTTAATCCTGCAGTATGATGAGGGTTACCAGGAAAGAATTGAGGAACGCGAAGCAGCGGAATTGTCTGATACACCGGACATACCCCGGAGTAACAGGATGTTTTTGCGTAACGACCGAAAAAACGAGCCGATAAATCCTTTCCGGTCAGTCCGGAAAGTATTCATAGCCGATAGAGAATTTGAGGTGTTCAGTTCAGAATGTAATCGGCTTAATACGCAGGACTGGGAGCATTTGCTGGTAATCGCCCAATTCCTGAATAATGGGTGGCAGCCGAATGAAATTGATTATCAGGACATTGATATGTTATTTTTAAACAGACTGAAACTGGAGGGTGACTATAACTCCATTCCTGTTTTCAGTCAGAATCCGGAGCTGCGCTTTGTTATGCGGCCATGCAATGAAGTGTGTCAGGTGGAAAAACCTGTTACTTTGAAAGTTGGAGGGCAATATCCCGATAAAATAACATTTCGTGATGCGACTACCGGAGCCGAACATTGGGTACAGATTAACAGGGTCTACCTGGTGGATATATGGGAAGAAATGAATAAGACCTTTAGTAATCCTGAATTCCAGGAAAAACTGACTCCCGAGGAGATTAACCAGGTAAGGCTTAACTTTGAGAAAAAGTTTACTGAAGTATGCCCGAAGGGGATGTACTTTCCCGTGGTTAAGTACGAATGTGAGGAGGATATATCCCTTCAGTTTTATTCCAGGTCTTACCTGGATGCAGAACCTGTACACAGAAGCAGCGGCATGGTATTCATGTTCAGGCCTGATCAGCCTTTAGGCATCTTAGGGCTGAAGCTGAAAGCCGCAGTTATACAGGAACCGGTTCCGGCAGACACTGAAACAATCGAGGCAGAAATATTTCAATATTCTTATGTTACCGTTAAGGATGATATTCTGTTGTAATGTTGTGCTTTTTCATAAACCATCCCTGTGACATGGAATGTCTCAGCGACCAAAAAGTATTAATTGCTCGGTTTGTGTCCTGTATAATTTGCTTTATTAATAGTATCCTTTTCTCTGAAAGGGGGTTGCAACACTCTTGGATCAACTAAAAACGGGTGCATTCATTAAAAAACTCAGAAATGAAAAAAATCTCACCCAGGAGCAACTCGCAGAACAGTTTTGTGTATCCCGGAGAACTGTTTCACGATGGGAAACCGGAAGCAATATGCCTGATCTTGATATTTTGCTGGAGATGGCGGATTACTTCGATGTGGATATCCGGGAACTGTTGGAAGGAGAAAGGAGAAGTGAAAAAATGAATGAAGAATTGAAGGAAACTGTACTGAAGGTCGCTGATTACAGCAACAGTGAAAAGGAGAAGATAACAAAAATCTTGCGCGGATTCTTTATCGCCGGGATTATAGCAAGCATAATCAATGCTGTATTGGATCAGTGCGATTTTCCTGAAACATTCTGGGTCGGTTTCGCGAAAGGCGCATCATTTGGATGGGTATTCGTTGTAATGGTTTACGGGGTAATTTACACAAGCGGATACATGTCAAAACTGGCTGCAGCGAAAAGGCGCATCATTGGCAGGCAATAAGTTTTATAAACCTTGAACTGAACTGATAAGGCTTGTCCTTGTTTTACGGTCAAAAAGCTGGAAAAGCCCCTGTAATCATTTTAATTATGATTTACAGGGGTTTTGTCCTTTTGAAAACATTTTGTATGGTTAAAATATTAAGCCATGAAACCCGCATAACCCTGCCTGCATTTTTCAAAACCCGAATGGTCTGTTGCTATCGTATGACTCAGTGTCTTGAACGAAATGGATCACAATGGTAAAATATACAGGCAATAAAGTGTTATGCCAGTACACAACTGTTTCCCGAAAGCGGCTCCAGGCAGCCTGTGCCGTTTTTCACCTGTACTCATTGATAGTTTTGATACCTTTGTGAACAAGTACTTAAATACAATTGCAGGTTTGGCTGATAACCATTATATTCCGAAAATATAAACACTGGTTTTGCTTCCGCAAATCTGCCGGCAAAAAAAGCCGTTCAGGCAAAATGACAGTCAAAAGGAGATTGATATGTGTACGGACAAGGTGTCAGGATGGGAACGCAGCAACAGGATAATCTTTGACGAGATTGCAGATAAGTATGATAGGATACGGTGGGGATACCCGGATGAGCTTTTTGCGGATATTATTCAATATTCAGGGCAGGGAAAAGGTAAAAAAGCCCTTGAGATAGGTGCCGGAACCGGGAAGGCAACAACCCCGTTCCTTGATTCAGGTTACGTCGTTACTGCCGTGGAGATGAGCAGGAATATGTCAGATTTTCTGCTGCACAGGTTCAAAGAGTACAGGAATTTCAGTGTGATTACATCAGCTTTTGAGGATGTTTCACTTGATGATGAAAACTATGATTTAATATACGCCGCTTCATCTTTCCATTGGGTGGACGCAGAAACAGGGTGTCCAAAAGTTTACCGCCTTTTAAAAAAAGGCGGGGTATTCGCCCTGTTACGCAATAACCCGGTTCCGGCCGTGGGTGAAGAAATCTTCGAGGAAATCCAGGAGATATATGAAAAATACTATTACAGCTATTATGTTTCAAAAGAAAGACCTTCAAAAAAGTCCAGGGATGATTTTATGAAGCCTTCTGAAATACGCAGGAGATTTGGATTCGATTGTCTCGAGCGGTTTGGGTTCAGTGATGTTACTATGAAGCTGTACGACGCATCACACATATACAGTGCAGACGAGTATACAGAGCTTCTTGATACCTTTTCTGATCACAGAAGTCTGCCGGTTGATCTCAGAACAGCCCTGTATGACGGGGTTAGGAAAGTTATAACCAGGCATGGCGGTTATCATAAGGTGGATTATGTTTATCAGCTGTATATGGGCAGAAAGCAGTGAAACAGGCTATGTAATGAATTAAAGCCCTGAAATCGGGACGGGTATGTTTCTTTACCAGGGGGAACAGTTTTTTTATCCGGGTTAGGTTTTTAATACTCTCAGAATGCAGGACTTTGCGGATGTTACAAAATTAATAATTGAAAAAGGTGATATGAGCATGATTACAACACGGGTAATGACAGTTGATGATTACAACAGCGTATATGAATTATGGGCCGGCGTGCCGGGGATGGGTCTGAACGACCTGGATGATTCTTTCGATGGTTTTAGAAGATACATCGAACGAAATCCTGATACATGTTTTATAGCAGAAGAAGGGGGAAAGATTGTAGGAACGATTTTGGCCGGCCATGACGGAAGACGGGGTTATCTGTATCATGTGGCTGTATTACAGCAGTACAGAAACCGCGGTATAGGTAAAAAACTTGTAGATCTTGCTTTAGATTCGCTTAGACAGAAAGGAATCAGTAAAGTCGGGCTTCTTGTCTTCAGTAAAAATGAGACCGGGAATGCTTTCTGGGAGAAGATGGGGTTTTATGCCAAAAATGATTGCACATACCGGGATAAAAAACTCCGTGAAATTCATTACAGGCCTAATCCTTACCGTGAAGAGTAAAATACATAATTAAAAGACCGGGTTAAGCGGGATATTGCCGTAAAATTGAGTACTGATAACAAGGGTATTGTAAAAGAAACAGGCAGTCATTTATAAACGGGGTGAAAAGCCGATTATTTTAAGTGTGTATCCTGGACGGTGTTATGATTGATGTCCGGGTTCCTGCCAGATACATAACGTAAAACACCGGCGGAGTTATCGGCGGGGATATGCGGAACAACAGGAAAGAATAGCTATTGTGTGATAGCTGTTAATTATTCAAATATTCCGTATGGGGTGTGAATGTGATCACAATAAAGCAGGCTTCGGCAGAAGATATACCTGTGATAGAAAATATACTGCTTGACGCGGTAAACTGGCTTGACAGTACCGGTAATTCACTGTGGACAAAAGAACAGGTTTCATGGCGGGGACTGGCACGGCATTATTCAGCAGAAGACTTCTATATAGCGTATCTGGACGGGGAAGCAGTTGGCTGCATGGCTCTTGTTGATTATGATCCGGAGTTCTGGCCGGGCATACAGAAGGGCGAATCCCTGTTTATACACAAGCTGGCCGTAAAACGTTCGGGCGCAGGAAAGGGTGTTTCGAAATCCCTGATAAACTTTGCAAAAAAGCAATGCAAGTGCAGAAATATTGAATATGTCCGGCTGGATTGCGACCAGTTCCGCGATAAAGTCAGGAAACTATATGAAAGCGAAGGGTTTACCTGCGTTGATGAAAGGTGTTTATGGGGGAAATACCATACGGCATTTTATGAATGCAGAGTTGAATAAGATGGTTTTGAAGTCGGGAGGGATACCATTCTTGGTCCTGACTGCAATATTTAGGGTAAAGGGTGAGAATATTGGACAGGAAACTGTTCGTTCTTTTCGTTTCTTGTATTTTTGATTTACCTGTTATTATTCTAAAGAGAATAAAAAATGAAGAAGAAGTGCTGGAAAAAAACTAAAAGGCGCCGGAGTTCAAAAAAAGAGGAATAACTAAGTTATTATTGGAACGTGTCTGTAAGGATGCGGCTGATGACGGTTTTGATTTTGTTGAGGCATATCCCCTGAAAGGGTACATCAATGAAGCCAAGGATTATATGGGGCCGGTTGGGTTGTTCAGGAAACACGGCTTTACTGTATATGGTGAAACAGAAGACAGGTTCATACTGAGAAAGCCATTGAAATGAACCGGTTCTTTGCGTAATTTATGTTTAAATATAGGAAGTTTTATGGTATTATTGAAAAACAGGTTTTAAAAAAGGAAGGAGAAGGTAAAGTGGAAAATAGCAGTC
>ERZ773359.2586-NODE-2586-length-22599-cov-20.516678_pt1 | contig 22599 bp, 20 predicted proteins | sample MGYA00374955_ERZ773359 | MGnify/ENA primary metagenome ERZ773359 (study PRJEB29098, sample SAMN04486028) | biogas fermenter metagenome | study: EMG produced TPA metagenomics assembly of the Biogas fermentation microbial communities from Germany - Plant 4 DNA1...
AAGCCTCCGGTTGAGACACCCGAAAAGCCTGTTGAGCCCCCCACAAACTCCTCGGTTTCTGCTATTGAGCGCGAGGTTGTCGCTCTTGTAAACCAGATTCGCGCCTCCTACGGTCTCGGCCAGTTGACCCTAAACGAAGAGCTTAGCCGGGTCGCGCGCATCAAGGCGGAGGACATGGCGAAAAAACGCTACTTCTCGCACAACAGCCCGACCTACGGTTCACCGTTCGACATGATGCGCCGGTTCGGTATCTCCTATCGCACCGCCGGCGAAAATATCGCCAAATGTTATTCGACCGCAAAGGCTGTCGTTGACGCGTGGATGAACTCCGAAGGCCACAGGGCAAACATTCTCAATCCTTCGTTTTCCCAGATAGGCGTCGGTTACACTGCAACCGGCAACCACTGGTGCCAGATGTTCATCGGCTGACCCACAGCCCCTCCGAATATTAGCAACCTACATAAAAAAGAGGCTTCCCCGCTCGGAAGCCTCTTTTTTACTTATAACCGTATATTGGATTGTCAGCACTCCAACTCCAGATGTTTCATCCTACTCGAATGGAGGCTTTTCCTGTTATCGACTCGGCTGCTGCGCTTTGCCAAGTCCCTGCGGCATGCGTTTCGGCTTGTCGCCGTGCGCCCTTCCGCTCGCGGCATGTGCCACGTGACGGCTGTGCTCAAGCGATGGCTCTCCTTCATTGCCATCAAATTGCGGATGGTCAAACTCCGGCAGCTCGCCTTCCATAGCGCCTTCCGTGGCGTATATCTCGTCCTGGTCGTCTTCGCCGAGTATTTTGTCGCTTTCATCGGTCAAATAGCGCTTTGCCTGTGTGGTGAACAGCTCGTAGTATCTGCCTTTCAGCTTCATCAGCTCGGCGTGCGTGCCCATTTCCACAAGCTCGCCATACTCGAGCACCAGGATTTTTGACGCTGTCGTCGCGCTTGACAGCCGGTGGGACACAAATATCGTCGTTTTGTTTTTGCGCAGCTCGTCAAACTGATTGAATATTTCCTGCTCGGCTATAGCGTCAAGCGAAGCCGTCGGCTCGTCGAGTATCAAAATGTCGGAGTCGCTGTAAAACGCGCGTGCAACAGCCAGCTTTTGCCATTGCCCGATAGACAGGTCGACGCCGTTTTCTTCAAATATACGCATCAGCGGCGTGTCGTACTGTTCGGTTAGTTTCTCGATAAACTCCTCGGCGTTGCTTTGGACGGCAGCAGCTCTAATGTTGTCAATCTCCACGGGTCTTTCAATTTCGCCAAAGGCTATGTTTTCGCTGACCGTCACCGCATATTTGCCAAAATCCTGGAATATAATGCCGAATATCTTATAAAGCTCGGTAGGGTCATATTCGCGCAGGTCGCGCCCATCGAGCAGTATTTGCCCCTCTGTGGGATCGTACAGGCGGGTGAGCAATTTGATCAGCGTGGTTTTGCCGGCGCCGTTTAGTCCGACGAGCACCACCGTCTCGCCCGGCTCAATCTTAAAGCTGACATTTTTGATAACGTCGCGTTCGGTGCCGGGATAACGGAACGAAACATTGCAAAACTCAATGGTATGAGGGACATGCCTTTGCACTTTGGCGGGCTCGGGCAGAATGGAAACGATGTTTCTCTTTTCTGCCATAAACACTATCATGTTGTCGATAAAAAGCGTTCCCTCGTAAATCGTCGCAGTGGTGGAAATCAGCGACGCCACACCGCCGGCTATCGAGTTGAGCGCGCCGGTGTAAAGCGAATAGTCACCTATTTTAAATACACCTTCGCTCACCCCGCGTGCAATGTAAAGGAACAGCAAGCAGTTTACCGTCGCGGAAACAAGCGTCAGGGCGGTGTTCCATATTCCCTCTGTGACAAACAGCTTTTTCAGGCCTGCGAAATACCTTGAAAATGTCTCGCTGTAGCGCTGAATCAGCGTGTCGGCAAGCCCGAAAATGCGTATCTCTTTGACCAAATCCTTGTTTGTCATCAAGCCGGAGTAATATCCAAGCTGCCTGCGGTCTTTGGAGCGGCGGCGTATGTAGTTGAAGTTTTTGCGTCTGAATATAAAATTGATGATCGCCGACGGGACACTCATCACAATGATTATCCACGGTGCAGCAGGGCTGACCGCAACGAGTATCACGATAAAGCTGATCATCGAAATAAGCGTACTCATTATGTTGAAGGTGGAGTTTATCACCTGGATAGGCCTGTTGCCCGCTTCCCTGCTGGCGTTTTCAAACCGTTCGTAGAACTCGGGCATGTCAAAGCTTGCGATGTCGACCTCGCGCGCTTTGTTCATGATTTTGATTTTTATATGGTTTACAACCAGCTCGCCGGATATCCTCGACAAGATATTGTTGATGCTGTGAACAAGCCGGACAAAGAATATGTAGCCAAACTGTAAAATGAGCAGCGTCATCACAACATTGAAGCCGACTATCCCGTTATATGCATCGCCCAATGAGTTGAGCAGCTCGCGACCGATATAGGCGCTTATTACCGGCGACACGCCGTTGAATACCGCCATGAACAACATCAAAAACAGTATCCAAGGCCTTGCTTCCCAAACAAGCGAGAAGATGTAAAACAGCCTGTAGAAAAACTTTGAAACAAGTCGCCAAAGGTATGACGGCACCTCCGCCAGCGACGTAGGCAATGGCTCTCTGTTTTGGTCGTTTATCGAGCCGCTGCGCCGCGGCGGGCCGTATCCTCTCGGTCCCATCAATTCAGTTTTCGCGCGCGCCCGTCTGACGCGCACACCCCTTTCTTCAATTAATTAGTTTTAATATGTAACTATTATATACCCCCTCACCCTCAATGTCAATGCATTTCATTAGTTATCTAATTAATTTATCGATTATTGTGCACAAGGTGCAAATTATACTTTTTATGGTCGCATTATTTGTTTATAATCGCCTGACAAAATGCAGCGTGTAAATCAGCGGCAGTCCCGCTACGGGCATAATTTTGCGTATTATTTAGCTTTTCGTTTGATGGGCATAGGCTTTGGATTTGCATGCTCGAATTGCCGCCGAAAAGAAAACCGGCAAACGGAAGCCGAATTTCAGACGGTTTTTAACCACTCAATGGGGCTTTGGCGCAAGTCGTCTTCACAATTTCGCCCATGCATACGCGGCACTATAAAAACAGCACTCCCGCGGCTCCGAGCGTCTTTTGCAACTCCTTAACATCTATCCCGCCGACCGGTACTCCCTCCCGGATGCTTTGAGCCGCAGCGGCACCCGCCGCCTGACCGCTTAATGCGCAAATGGGAATCACTCGCGTCAGCTCCCAGCCGTCGTCTTTCGCCGAGATGATGCGTCCGCACGCAAGCAGGTTGGGGAACGCGCTGCTGTAGAGGCATGAATACGGCAGCTCGAACCGGCGCCCTGCCGCTCTGAAATCGGCAAAGCTGCCGACGGAGTTTTCAAACTTTTTGCCCTCTTCGCTTCCGTCAAATTCATAGTCGCCTTTTATGCGGCGGATTTTTCTAAACTGCGGCATATACGGCAGGGCAAGTATGTCCCGCTCCTCTTTATTGTCGCTTTTGTATTTTTCAAGCATCCGGCGTTTGCCCTCTATAACAAAGCGTGTGACGTCCTCACCCGTCACGCCATAAAGCATCGGCATCCCCTCCGGATGGCCGTTCCCCCACAGGTCGCTGCCGCTGTTCTTCCATATACGCAGGGCGTTCATGTCCCATTCTTTTGCGCAGGCTTCCACCGCTTTTTTCGATATTGTATGCACAACATAGGAGAGATAGTTTTCGCCGACCGCCGTCGGCACTCCGGCCCGCTCCATTACGGTCGCCGTTCCTGTGGCGTCGACTACTACTTTTGCACCGTAAAACTCTTTGCCCGACACGTTTTCGACCACTATACCACAGCAGATATTGCCCTCCATGACCGGATAGGTCACCAGTGTGTCAAACAGCAGGTCGACACCGTTTTGCAGGCAGTATTCGTCGAGCGCCAGGGCGAATAATGTCGGCGAAAACCGCGTGGCAAACCGTTTGTATCCCGACCGGCCGCGCCTGCTGCCGCCCCACTCCTCGCTCAGAGTTTCAAAACCGTATTTTATTGACAGCCGTATCAGCTCCTCTGCAATGCCGCCCACCATCTGGCGGCCTTCCCCGTCACACAGCGGCTCGTACCAGCTTATCAGGCCGGTCGTTGCCAGCCCGCCAAGGTTTACGTGCTTTTCTACTATTAATGTTTTAGCGCCGCAGCGGGCGGCGGACACCCCGGCAGCAACGCCGCCGATACCGCCTCCGACGACAATAACGTCGTAACTGTCTTTTATGGCTGTTTCCCTTTTGTCCTGCACGCCTTCCATTCTTTACCTCCGTACCGGCGTCTGCTATGACGCCGTTTGTGCCTGCCGCATTATATCGCAGCAGATATCACCAAAACATTATACATTTCCTTGGAAATAATTTCAATATAAAATAAAAAAGACGCCGGACGAGCCGACGCGCACGGAAGTATCCATATAGTATAAGCGCGGGCAAACGCTCCCGCCTTTTGGGAACCAACATTATGGTTTCAGCGCGGGTTCACACTTTGGTTCCTATTTTTACAGTCAAACATGACCGGTTATTGTCCATAAAACAGAGATATCGCATCTTGTTTATATACGGCTAAATGATAAAAAAATAGGTTAGCAAGCTATTTTTGCTTGCCAACCTACTTTTTTATTCTGGTGGAGATAAGCGGGTTCGAACCGCTGACCTCTTGAATGCCATTCAAGCGCTCTCCCAACTGAGCTATACCCCCACACATTGGTACGGGCGACAGGACTTGAACCTGCACGGTTTCCCGCCGGATCCTAAATCCGGAGCGTCTGCCAATTCCGCCACGCCCGCAGATTTTTCTCCCGGCTATCACTCCGACGGCGTATATAATACCATAAAAATCGCGCGTTGTCAAGAGCAAAAGCGATATTTTTTTAAAATTGCGCATATTCCCACTACAGATTGTTCCATGACCGGGCAAGGCTTGGTGAAAAGCGCTTGTCACAAGCGCCTAAATTATGTGTATTGTGTGTATAAATTGTAAGATTTAGTTTCAGGGATGGACAAGCAGGCAAAAATATATTATAATATACTGTGATTGATGTTTTTCCAGCAATAATTCCCAGGTAGTGGAGGTCAACTTTGTCTTATACGCTTCAGGAGTTTTTGACCGGCGTCCTTGCAAGTCCGGCGCTGCTTGTTACCTGCATTTTGACATTGGCCGTAGTGCTTGTCAACGGCTGGACCGACGCGCCGAATGCTATAGCAACCGCTATTTCGACGCGCGTTATCAAACCTAACAACGCAATTATTCTTGCGTCTGTGTTTAATTTTCTCGGCGTTTTCGTGATGACCCTGATTTCGCCAAAAGTCGCAGTTACAATTTCAAACATGGTCAACTTCGGTGACCAAACCGATAAGGCGCTTATCGCGCTGTGCGCGGCGCTGGTTGCCATTGTTATTTGGGCGACTGCGGCCTGGTATTTTGGCATACCCACCTCGGAAAGCCACGCGCTTATCGCCGGACTTTCGGGTGCGGCAATCGCAATCTCGGGCGGTATTCAGGGTATCAACTTCGATGAATGGAAACTGGTGCTGTATGGACTGGTTATCTCCACTGTCATCGGGTTTGGTCTGGGTTTCGCAATTGTAAAGCTCGTCGCTTTCCTGTTCAGGAATGCAGACCGCAGGCATACCCGCCCTTTTTTCAAAGCGGCGCAGATAAGCGGTGCCGCCATGATGGGCTTCATGCACGGTGCACAGGACGGGCAAAAGTTCATCGGCGTCTTTATGCTTGGCATGGCGCTTTCGCAGGGTATAACCGGTGCCCCCGAGTTTGACGTTCCGATTTGGCTGATGATTTTGTGCTCGATTGTGATGGCACTCGGCACTTCTATCGGCGGATACCGCATTATAAAAGCGGTGGGCATGGATATGGTCAAGCTTGAGGTATACCAGGGCTTTTCAGCCGATTTGGCGGGTGCGCTTTGTCTGCTTTTGTCGAGTATGGGCGGTATTCCCGTCAGCACAACTCATACCAAAACCGCGGCTATAATGGGCGTCGGCGCCGCAAAACGCGTCTCGAGCGTTAACTGGGGCATCGTGCGGGAAATGGTGCTCACATGGATTCTCACCTTCCCGGGTTGCGGCCTGATAGGCTATATAATAGCAAAGCTGTTTATTGCTGTTTTTTAGTTCTGCAGCCTTGTGCCCACGCATAAGACGATACTTTTTCAAGGAGAACACTTGTCAATGGCTAAACGCACAAAAAACGACTATTTTCAGATGATAGACGAGCTTGTCGGCTACTCGCTCGATGCGGCGCGCTCACTTTATAAAACGCTGTCTGAATTCGACCCTTCTACGCTCAGCGAAAAAACAAAAGAGCTTCACCAAATCGAGCATTCGGCCGACGTCCAAAAGCACGTTTTAATGGAAAAGCTGCTGCGCGAGTTTATCACCCCCATCGAAAGCGGCGACATATTTGAAATTGCCCAGGAGATTGACGATGTCACCGACGCTGTCGAAGACGTGCTCAACGTTATTCACATGTATAACGTTACCCGCCTGCGCGCGGAGGTGGTGCCATTCGCGGAAACGGTGGTCAAATGCGTCGAGATGCTTAAAAATATCACCGGTGAGTTTCACAACTTCCGCAATTCGACCGATCTCAAGAAATACATTGTCGAGCTCAACCGGCTGGAGGAAGTGGGCGACAGGCAGTATACCGAAGCCATGCACAGGCTGTTCCGTGATACGTCCAACGCCGCAGAACTTCTTATCTGGAAAGACATATTCAGCGCGCTCGAGCTTTGCTGTGACGAGTGCGAACATGTTGCCGACGTTGTTGAAAGCGTTATAATGAAAAACACATAAAGATGTTCGGTTATATAAAACCGTTTGTGCCGCAGCTTCGCGTATGCGAGCACGAGTGCTGGCGGGCTGTATACTGCGGGCTTTGCAAGTGTATGGGCAAGCATGTATGTGCCGACTCTACACTAACTCTTACCTATGATGCAGCCTTTCTCGCACTGGTCAGGCTCGCCGCGACGGGCGAGAAAACAGATTTCGAGCTGCGCCGCTGCATTTTGCATCCACTGAAAAAGCGGCTGGTGCTCAAGCAGTGTGAGGCACTGCGCTTTTCGGCGTCCGTCGGAGCGCTTTTGGCATATCATAAAATAGCCGACGATATCGCCGACGAGGGCGGGCTGCGAGGACGGTTGCTTTTGCCCGAGGCAAAGCGCCTGCGTCGCAAAGCCGGCTACCGTGAGCTTGACGAGGAGATAACGGCAAAGCTTGAGGCGCTCTATTCTGCCGAACGCAAGGCGAGGGAAACACACAGTGCTTCCCCCGACGGTCTCGCCGAACTTTCGGGCGATGTGACAGCCTGTATTTTTGCCTACGGCCTGCAAGACCGAGCGGCGCGCGTTGTGGCCGAGCTTGGCAGGCGGGTCGGGCGCTGGGTTTATATAGCCGATGCATTCGCCGATTATGAAAAGGATTTTAAAGCCTCAAACTTTAATCCTTTTCTTTTTAGCCCGTCGCAGCCGGTGGGCGATGCGGGCACACGAAAGGGAGATATGCCTCCGCTCGACCACGATGCGGTTGCCGCTTCACTTGCGCTCGAGCGTCGTGCCGCGGAGGCCGCACTCAATCTTCTTGACTGTACCGATGCAGGCATAGAATCAATCCTGCGGAATATTATAACGCTCGGGATGGGCTCCGTCGAAGAAAAGCTGCTTGGCTCGGCTGGAGCACAGCCCCAATCCTAAATTTAACTGGACATAGAAATATATGAACGATCCATACAAGGTGCTCGGAGTATCGCGCGATGCGAGCGATGAAGAAATAAAAAAAGCATATTACGAACTCGCGCGTAAATACCATCCCGACAATTATACAGACAGTCCCCTCTTCGACCTTGTCGAGGAGAAGATGAAGGAAATCAACGAGGCTTATGAAGCCATTCGCATGGAGCGTGCTTCAGGCGGACAGTCGGGGGCTTCGGGTAGTTACCGCAACTCATCGCAGTCATACTCGCCCCAATATGCGGAAATACGCAGGCGGATAAATGCCGGAGATTTTATCACGGCCGAGTCCATGCTAAACTCTATCCCGGAAGGTGTGAGAGGCGCCGAATGGCATTTCCTGCGGGGGTGCGTGCTGACGCAAAAAGGCTGGTACTATGATGCCCAAAAAGAATTTCAAAACGCCTGTTTCATGGATCCCGGCAACCCTGAGTATCGCAGTGCATACAACAATATCCGCAACAGCGCAGCCGCATACAGCCGCGGGTACAGGACAGATACATTTGTCGGAGGCTGCTCGGTCTGTGACGTCTGCACGACGCTCCTTTGTGCCGACTGCCTTTGCGAGTGCTGCGGCTCGGATTTAATCAGCTGCTGCTGACCAAATCGAAATATTGCAAATAAAATCGGCTTTTTCGGCACGCCTGTGACTATATCGGCATTTTGCTGCTTATATTATAATCATGCTGCCGATGCCGCTTTCGCCGTGTTAATTTATGATTGCGTGACCGGGCGTCACGCAAAGAGGAATGAATACCGATGCGCGCTAAACCAAGTAGTCAGGCCCGTAAAGTAGCAATAGCGGCACTTATATCCGCTCTTGGCGTTGTGATACTTTACATCGGGTCTATTATAACAGTACTTGATCTTACAACAATCGCAGCCGCTTCTATGCTTGTCGTGCTCGCCGTTATCGAGCTTGGCGGCGCTTTTCCCTGGCTCGTTTGGGCTGTGACGGGGATACTGGCGCTGCTGCTGCTTCCGAATAAGGAAGTGTCGATGTTTTATCTGCTCTTCGGCGGGCCGTATCCTATATTTAAAGCCATGTTCGAGCGGTATCACCCCGTCGTTTCGTGGATACTTAAACTCAGTTTTTTCAACACATCGCTGCTGTTTATAATAACGGCGGTTGCATATATAATCAATGTGCCCGAAACGGAGCTTGATTTCCGGCTTATAATATTCGCGGTGGGAAATGCGGTATTCGTGCTCTATGACGCGGCGGCAAGCAAAATTATCGCCTTTTATCTTGTCAAACTGCGACGCATGCTGCGTCTCGGCAGCTATTTTTAACTTAACAATCGGCGCGCATAAAAACGGGCGCGCTTTAAAATCTATTACGGGAGTTTATCTATCAATTTATGGCAAAGAGCATGACCGCATACGGCCGAGCGACAGGCTCCGGAGGCGGCAAAGACTTTCAGGTGGAGCTGAAGTCCGTCAACAGCCGTTATTTCGACTGCACGGTCAAAGTTCCCCGCAACTACGGCTTTCTTGAGGAAAAAGTAAAAACCCGTCTGCAGCAAGCCGGCATCTCGCGCGGAAAAATCGAGGTCTACATCGGCATCGATGTCATCGAGTCCGCAAACCTTGAGCTTATGCTTGACACCGCTTTTGCCGCAAGCTATATTGCGGCTCTGCGGCGTCTGCGCGACGAGTTTGGACTTGCCGACGACATCTCTGTTATGGCCGTTGCACAAAACCGCGATATTTTCAATGTCCGGAGACACGACGAGGACACGGAGCGCGCGTGGCAGGACCTTTTGCCTGTGTTCGACCAGGCTCTCGCAGCATTCGAGGCCTCGCGCAGTGCGGAGGGAGAAAACCTGCGCCGCGATATGGAGGAAAAAATGCGCCGCGTTGCGGAGACCGTTGCGCGCATAGGCGAGAAATCCGCACAGAACATCGCGCTTTACCACGCGCGGCTGGAAGAGCGGCTGCGCCGGACGCTCGACGACCTTGGCATTAAAGCCGACGATGCGCGCATTTTGACCGAGTGTGCCATCTTCGCAGACAAGGTAGGGATTGACGAGGAGCTTGTAAGGCTGCAAAGCCACTTTTCGGCGTTCCATGACACAATGGCGTCCGACGGGCCCATCGGGCGCAGGCTTGATTTTTTGATGCAAGAAATCAACCGCGAGGTAAACACCATCGGCTCGAAATCTCTCGACGCCGAAATTTCCCAGTTTGTCGTCGACTGCAAATGCGAGCTTGAAAAAATCCGCGAGCAGATCCAAAATATTGAGTGAGGAGCGCGCGCCTTTTATGAAATTCATTAACATTGGGTTTGGTAATATGGTAGCGTCGACGCGAATCGTTGCGCTGGTCAGCCCCGACTCGGCACCCATAAAGCGTCTTGTCCAGGACGCGCGTGATGCCGGACGGGTCATTGACGTGACCTGCGGACGCAGAACGCGGGCGGTTATAATCACCGATAGCGACAATGTGATTTTGTCCGCAATCCAGGCTGAAACAATTTCAAACCGCCTGACGGGGGACGACGTGTCTACCGACAGCGAAGAGGATCCGCTTTAATTTATCCTCGCTTTATGCTATCATAATTCCGCAGAAGCGGTATAATATCGGTTATTTTCTATTTTAAATTTTGAGGAGCAATATGAACCAAGGAATTCTGCTTGTTATATCCGGCCCGGCGGGCACGGGGAAAGGCTCCGTGATAGCCGAGCTGTTCAAGCAATCCTCCGAGTTCGCTTATTCGGTGTCGGCAACCACGCGCACGCCGCGCCCCACGGACATAGACGGCGTCAACTACCATTTCATGACGCGCGAAGAATTCGAGCGGCAGATCGAAACCGGCGACGTGGTGGAATACGTAAATTATTGCGGTAACTATTACGGTACGCTGCGCCGCGAAATCGAGGAAAAACACCGCAACGGCATGAATTTGATTTTGGAGCTTGAGGTGCATGGGGCGCTTAACATTAAAAAGAAATACCCCGACTGTGTCACGATATTTCTGCTGCCCCCAGACTATGAAACGCTGGAGGCGCGACTCCGCGGCCGCGGCACCGAGTGCGAGGAGGCAATCTGCAAAAGGCTTGAGCGCGCGCTCGAAGAAGTGCGCTGCATGTCAGAGTACGATTATGTCGTTATGAACCCCGACGGCAAATGCGCACAAGCCGCTGCCGAGATAATCGCCATAGTCAACAGCGAGCGCAAACGTGTCAAACGCAATCTTTACTTAATCGACGAGTTTATAAAATCACACGCCAAACACAAATCCGAAAAAAAATCGGATTCGCCGCAAAATTAACGGCTGCGGCACAAAACAAAAGATATATTTTTAGACTATCGGAGTGAGGTGCAATGATCCGTCCTTCTGTTGAAGAACTTACGCAAAACGGTAAATACAACCGTTATGTGCTATGCATAGCAATATCCAAATGCGCGCGCATGGTTATCGACGAATATGTTGAACAGCGCGATATGGCTGAAAAACTTATTGCAAATAAAGAGACAGACAAAAGCATCGCCTCGATGCTTCGGCGCGACGTCCGCGATGACAAGCCTGTCAAAACCGCTATAAACCGCCTGTATAACGGCGAATTTAGGATTGTAGATTCGTCGCTGCCTTCCGACTGATATGAAAACCGCTTTGCCGCCGGACGAAGGAATTTCGCCGGATAAAACCAAATACAGCACACCGGACGGTGATCTTCCGAAAACCGTCACCGTCCGGCTCACAGGCGCGCCCTATCGCGCCGACCGCGCGTATGAGTATCTTATTCCCCATGAAATGCGAGGGTCGGTCGCAAGGGGCGATTTTGTCATTGTCCCGTTTGGTGCGGGCAATCGCCGCATGCTCGGGGTCGTAACCGAACTGCGCGCCGAGCCCGAAACCGATCCCGAGCGGCTTAAAACCCTTCTGGAACTGCGCGCTCCCGAATACAGGCTGACCGAAGACGAGCTGGCGTTGTGCGATTTTTTATGCGCGCACGCCTTTTGTACATTTGGGGATGCGCTCGGCGCGGTTGTGCCCTCCGCCGCATTGCGCGGGCTGGAGCGGCGCGGCTCGCCTACCAATATAAAGACCGACTTTCTCATCAGCCTCGCCGACTTTGCGGCGTCGTCCGAGGACGACGCAAGGCTTTTCCGAAGCGATGCGCAGCGCGCTATTGCCTCCGTGTTGCGCGCCTCCGGCGGAAGCATGACGGCATCCGAGCTTTGCAGGCTTGCCGGCGTTTCGCGCGAGCGGCTGACGCCGCTGATTCGGCGCGGTGTGCTCATAGCCGAGCCTGTTGAGCTTGTGCGCAACCCTTATGCCTCGGACGGCACCGAAAACCCGCCAGACGACAACATACTGACGCCCGAGCAGGCCGAAGCCGCGAGAAAACTTGCGGAGCTTGTCGCCTCCGGCGAGCCGCGTGCCGCCCTGCTTTTCGGCGTGACGGGCAGCGGCAAAACCCGCGTAATAAAATCAGTTATCGACAGTGTGGTCGCGTCCGGGCGCCAGGCGATAGTGCTTGTGCCCGAAATAGCGCTCACGCCGCAGACCGTCCGGCTTTTCCGCGCGTTTTACGGCAATCGAGTAGCTGTGCTCCACTCACAGCTTTCGGCCGGTGAGCGGTTCGACGCGTGGCGCCTCATACGCGCAGGAGAGGTCGATTTATGCATCGGCACCCGGTCGGCGGTTTTCGCGCCCTTCCCCAATCTCGGGCTTATAGTTATCGACGAGGAGCAGGAGCATACCTACAAATCCGAGATGTCCCCCCGTTATCACGCACGCGATGTCGCGCGTTTCCGCTGCGGCAAAAGCAATGCGCTGCTCTTGCTTTCGTCGGCGACGCCGTCGGTCGAGAGCTTCAGCCGCGCAAAACGCGGGATTTACACGCTTGTCGAGCTTACCCGGCGCTATGGCGACGCAGTGCTGCCACGCGGCATTATAGTGGACATGCGGGACGCGGCGCGACGCGGCTCCGGCCACTTTATATCAGACCGGCTGCGTGACGAGATTGCGCTGCGGCTCGAGCGCGGCGAGCAATCGATACTTTTTATAAACCGCCGGGGCTACAACAACTACATAAGCTGTCCCAAATGCGGCGAGGCGGTGATGTGCCCCCACTGCTCTGTCGCGCTGACCTACCACGCTCCCGAGCGCAGAGCCGCCGCCGCGCGCGGTCGGCTGCTTTGCCACTACTGCGGCTTTGAGCGGCTGACGCCGGAGTCTTGCCCCTCGTGCTCGTTTTCGCCGCTTGCCCATATCGGCTACGGCACTCAGCGCGCCGAGGAAAAACTGCACCAGCTTTTCCCGCAGGCACGTATTATTCGCATGGACGCGGACACGACAAGGTGCAAATTCGCGCATCAAGAGCTTCTTAACCGATTCCGCGAGGGCGAAGCCGACATTTTGATAGGCACGCAGATGGTGACAAAAGGCCACGACTTTCCCAATGTTACGCTGGTAGGCGTGCTGGACGCCGACAGCTCGCTCTATATGGGCGATTACAGGGCAAGCGAGCGCACGTTTACGCTTATAACACAGGTGGTTGGGCGTGCCGGGAGGGCCGACAAACCGGGCATCGCGCTTGTGCAGACCTCGTGTCCCGACCATCCCGTAATAAGGCTTGCGGTGGCACAGGACTATCGCGGCATGTTCGAAGATGAGGAGGCTTTGCGTCGGGCGCGCGGGTTTCCGCCTTTTTGCGACCTGCTGACGCTGACGCTGCAAAGCGAATCGGAGGAGCTGCTCGGCGAGGCGGTTAAAATAGCCGGGGCGAAGCTGCGCGAGCTGTGCGATGGCGAGTTTTCGGACATTACCACTATGGTGTTCGGTCCTGTCGAGCCAATGGTATACAGGCTCAGCGGCATTTATCGCCTGCGTTTTATCATAAAATGCAATATGAACTCACGCGCGCGCGCGCTTGTACGTGCCATGCTCGATGTACTGCCGCCAAATCTGGCGCGCCGGGTTTCTGTGATACCGGACGTAAACCCCAATGAGCTGTAGCAGGCTGCAATGCCGTATTGCTGCAGCAGCCGAGAAGCTCAACATTTTGTATAAAAACTCGCATAATAAACGTTACGTTTGTAGTCAGTCTTATCATATATTATTTGCGAAAGATTAATACCTGCATAACATTATTTTGAGATAATATAATAAAGTTAGAGAAATTAGCCTTGCGCTTTGCTCGAAAAGGAGACGGTGATATTGGCGACACTGAAAATTATTTCCGACGATGATCCTACACTGCGTAAAGCGAGCCGCGAGGTAGGAGAAATCACACCGCGTATATTGCGGCTGCTCGACGATATGATTGACACCATGCACAAATACGATGGATGCGGACTTGCGGCACCGCAGGTAGGTGTTCTGCGCCGTGTCGCCGTCGTCGAAGTCGAGCCGGGTACAATCTACGAGCTTATTGACCCCGTTATTGTCGCAGAGGAAGGCACTCAGGAGGAAATCGAGGGCTGTCTTTCCCTGCCCGAACGCTGGGGCATCACACGGCGGCCTGCGAAAGTAACGGTTCGGGCGAAAAACCGAGACGGTGATACCTACGAGGTCACCGGCACGGGTCTGTTGGCACGGGCGCTTTGTCACGAGATTGACCATCTTGACGGAGTGCTTTTCACCGACAAGGCAATACACATCCTTACCAAGGATGAGATCGCGGCGCTGCGCGATGAGGATGTGGAAGAATAACCTATGAACAACCGCATAGTTTTTATGGGCACGCCCGAGTTTGCAAGCGTTCAGCTTTCGGCGCTGGTTAGTGCGGGCTACAATGTTGTGGCGGCAATAACCCAGCCTGACAAGCCCGTCGGACGCAAGCAGGTGCTGACACCGCCGCCGGTGAAAGAGCTTGCAGCCACGCTCGGTATCCCTGTATACCAGCCCGACACCTTGCGCGGAGCCGAGTTTTCGGCGCTGCTCGACGAGCTTGACCCCGGTCTTATTGCTGTTGCCGCATACGGCAAGATTTTACCTGCAAATGTGCTCGAGTACCCCAAATTCGGCTGCATCAACGTGCACGCATCGCTGCTCCCGCGCTGGAGAGGCGCCGCACCTATAAACCGCGCCATCATGGCGGGCGACACGGTGACCGGCATCACTATCATGCGCATGGACGAGGGACTTGACACCGGTGATATGATACTGTGGGAGGAGCTGCCCATTCTGCCGGACGACAACTATGGCTCACTGCATGACAAGCTCGCTCAGCTCGGCGCAAAGCTGCTTTGCAGTGCGCTTGAGCTTATCTTCGCCGGTACTGCCGAGTACATTCCCCAAAGCGGCGAGCCGACTTATGCCCCGAAGATTACATCCGAGGACGGGCTGCTCGATTTCACGCGTCCCGCGCTCGAGCTGCACAATATCATCCGCGGGCTGTCGCCCGAGCCGCTTGCATACTGCAACCTGCGCGGGAAAAAGCTGAAGATTGCCTCGTCGCAATATGTGCCTGCAGACTCTCCGGATGCGCCGGTCATCCCGCCGGACACCTTGCCCGGGACGGTCGTGGCGGTAAACGACAGTATCCTCGAAGGCTGCAAAATCCTTCGGTGTGACGACACGATAACCGTCGCATGCGGCCGCGATTTCCTGAAGATTTCTCAAATCTTGCCCGCCGGGAAACGCATGATGTGCGCATCCGACTTTTATCGCGGACGCAATATATGCGCCGGCGACAAGCTATGTTGAATTTCAATAACACCATTATTTTAGGCGAGCTGGCTGATTGCCGGGTATGATAAAATGTATTTCGATTGGACTTATGTATTCTTTGTGCTTCCGACACTGTTGCTCGCGCTTTGGGCACAGTTTAACGTGAAGTCAACCTACACAAAGTACGCCTCTCAACCCAACTATGCGCGCCTGACGGGCCGGGAGGCCGCACAGCTTGTGCTTATGCAGCACGGCATCACCGGCGTGAACATCCGATATATCGAGGGCGACGCGCTGACCAACTATTTTGACCCGCGCTCAAACGAAATTGTACTTTCGCGCAGCGTGTATGACAGCAGCTCCGTTTCGGCGATAGGCATTGCGGCGCACGAAGCGGGCCATGCCGTACAGTATGCGCAAAGCTATGCGCCTATGAAAGTGCGCGCCGCGATTATTCCGGTGACGCAGATAGGCTCGAATTTGGCTTTTCCGCTTGTGTTGCTCGGAATTATATTTTCGTTTTACCCGCTCACCTATGCCGGGCTGCTTTTGTTCAGCACGGTTGTGATTTTCCAGCTTGTTACGCTGCCTGTCGAGTATAACGCCAGCACGCGTGCACTTGAATCGCTGCGTGCAACCTCAAGGTTTTCGCCGGAGGATTTGGGCGGTGTATCATCGGTGCTTCGCGCCGCGGCTTTGACATATCTTGCGGCGCTTGCGGTATCGGTCGGCAACATGGCGCGGCTAATCACGCTTGCAAACAGGCGCCGCAAGTAAAAAATATATAAAAAACAGCGCCCCGGGCTGCCTTTGGCGGCTCGGAGCGCAAATTATACGGTGATTGAAATGGCGTTTTCCAATAGCGCTCGGGAGCTGGCTTTTCTGTCGCTGCTCAAATGCGAGGGAGCGCAGAAGTTTTCCAATCTTGAGGTCGACTCCACTATTCGCAAGCACGGACTGACCGGCGCGGAGCGCGCGCTTTATACTAATCTTGTATACGGCACGATCGAGCGTAAAATAACGCTCGATTATTTAATCGAAAAATTTTCGACGGTTCCTTTTGACGATATTCAGCCGAAGGTGCTTTGGATTTTGCGGCTGGGCGCCTATCAGCTTCTTTATCTTGACCGGATTCCCGCGCGTGCGGTCTGCAATGAAAGCGTTGAACTTTGCAAGCTTTACTGCAATCGTGGCGCGACGGGATATGTAAATGCGGTGCTGCGGGAGCTGGCACGGCGGTTGGACGAGCTGCCGTTGCCCGACCGGGAAAAAGAGCCATATAAGTATCTTTCGGTGGTTCATTCATGCCCCGAATGGCTGTGCTATATGTGGGATTCGATGTACGGGTCCGAAAAGGCACAGGGCATGCTCGAGGCGATGAATATTCACCCGTATCTGACTCTGCGCGTGAATAATTTGCGCGTGTCGCGCGACGAGCTGTATGAGGAGATAATGAAAGAAGGGATTTCCTGTACACCGACGCGTCTGTCTCCTCACGGTATAAAGCTTAATCAGTTTGTGCCGATTGCAGAGCTGCGCTGGCTGAGCGAAGGGCTTTGCTATGTGCAGGACGAGGCGTCGCAGCTTTGTGTTGCCGAGCTTGGGCCCCGCCCCGGTGAGCTTGTGATTGATACCTGCGCGTGTCCGGGCGGCAAGACTTTCGGATGCGCGTTGACGATGGAGAACCGGGGGCGGGTTATGGCGTTCGACCTGCACGAAAACAAGCTGTCGCTTGTGCGGCGCGGCGCAAAGACGATGGGACTGACCATAATCGAAACGATGGCGCATAACGGCTACTCGCCGCATCCCGATTTTATCGGTAAGGCTGACCGCGTGCTTTGTGATGTGCCTTGCTCTGGACTCGGAGTGATCGCGAAAAAGCCCGATTTGCGGTTTAAAAAGCCGGAGGATATTGCGCGGCTGCCGGAGCTGCAGCTGAGACTGCTTGTGGCGTCGGCAGAGTATGTGAAGGTGGGCGGGACGCTGCTGTATTCGACCTGCACGCTTTCAAAGGCTGAAAATGAAGGTGTGGCACAGCGGTTTATTGAGACGGTACGGGGATTTGAGTTTGACGGGTTCGGGATGCGCACGCTTTTCCCGCAACAGTACGGGACCGACGGATTTTTCATGGCTAAGTTTAGGCGGGTTGAGTAGCGATCGCTGTGTTATTAGCGGGTAGCTTCTCCAAAAAGTTTCCGCTGCCCTTAAAAATTCTTTATGAGTGTGCACTAACCCTTCAGTTGCCGCATGGGGATGCTATAATGCAGGGGAGCTTCAAAAAAGCTTCCCTGCATTTGTTATTTTTAAAAAATTTGCTTTGCAAGGCATAGAAATTGAAATATAATTGTTCCCTTCCCTCAATTACTCTCGAGTGGCGTGCATATAATGGTATTAAACCATCTCGGCGCGGGAGTGAAGCGGATGTATGGCGGCATGTCTTTTTTTGGCACCGTCAATATGCCTGTCAGCGCACATATTAGATTCCTGAACGTTATAAGAGGACTTCAGGAAGTCTCATTATATATAGACGGGCAGCAGTATTTCAGTGACGTACCGTTCGGGCTTTTCACCGACTATGTGTGCTCACCGCCCGGCATTTACAACCTTGCTTTAAACAGAGCCGGCGACTATGGAAGCCCTGTGCTGCAGTCCACCGAAACCTTTTCGGTGGGCAGCTCGATAACGCTCGCCGCGACCGGTGAACGGAGCAACATAAAAATCTATCAAATACCCGAGCCGTATTCCGCAAGGGAGACGGGACTTCGGACAGCGCTGCGGCTGGTAAACCTCTCGACTGAAGAGAAAGTGCTTGACGGATGGCTGCATACAGGCGCAAAAATATTCAGCGGCGTAAGATATACGGAGCTGTCCCCGTATGTAAGGCTGCAGCCGAATTTCTATACCCTAACCATAACGGATGCCGATACCGGCGAAACCATAGCCGTGGCGGAGAACCTGAATCTACAGCTCGGGAAAATACACTCGGTTTACGTTGTGATGGCCAATACGGAAAATAATACTTTTATAACACTTTTCACCACCGACAGCGAAATATCTGACATCACCGCACCTGGAACCTAAACCTCCGCCGTCAGGGGAACCTGCCTGCGGAGGTCTATTTATGCTCTCAAAGCTGTTCGTTACTAAATTGCGACTGCAATCAAGGAATAGCATCACAGAGATGCCTACCGAGCTTATATGTAGACTGTGGGCAAACGCAATCTGGCTGTTTCGCATGGGATATAAACCCGCTGCCTTAACCAAAGCACAGTTTCATGCTCGTAAATTGTGCCACAGTTATAAAAAACTCTTAAAGTATTGTAATTAAAAGCAATACGTGATATAATAGTCTGCAGAGGAAGAATATAGCGTTACAAATTACGCCATTTAAGCGCAGAACCAGAAAAGCAAACCGAGTATTTGACAATTACCCCTATAAATAGCACATCATGCATCTGATTGCATCTACGAGGCATAGCTGCTTGGGCGTCGACACCGTGTTACAAATTCCCGAGGCATCGGGATTATAATATTTTATAGGGAATGTCAATCCCGAATACGGTTGGGAAGTCGGCGTCGGCCGCAAACCCGGCGAGGGCAGAACCGACCACAAAAACGAAAATGTCCCGGAAGGCACAATCCGCCGACTGTTCTGCGGTGCCATTTCCGAAATCAGGGTCAGCGAAGGCTATATGGACGTCATGGACTCGCTCTACATGAAAGCGCCGAAATATGACCTGGCACCCAAGACTGAACAGACTGCGGTTACGGCCGATACTCCGACAGCCGATGCGCCCGCCACAGAACCCGCGGACACCACAGACGCGCCGGCGTCTGTTTCGGCTCCCGCCACTTTTGATGCCGCAACGGTCGTCGTATTGATAGCCGCCGGTGCAACTGCATGCACAGCGATGTTTGCAAAAAAGCGGAAAAACAATTAAGCTGAAGCATCATAGTAAATAAGAGATAGACAATAAAAACAGAGTCTGACAGCGCGTGTAGATAAATATATTTGCGCATAAGACTCTGTTTTTATTATCCTGTCCGCCGGCATGCATGTTGCCGGCAACACACTAAAAGGAAGTGGTATACAATGTTCAAACGCATTACAGCGCTACTCCTTTTGTCGGCGGTTATTTTGACAGTTTTAGCCTCATGCGCTCAGGACGCGAAGGGCGGCGAGGATTTGCCCGATCTGTCCGCCGAAACAACAGCCGAGCCGGTCGAGACAAAGCAGCAAAGCAAACTGCCCAGCCTCAACTATGACGGTGCAAATATGCGCATTAAGTATTTCGGCTATGAGGATTCAGAAATGTACGACGCCGTAGGCGAGCACAGCGGAGACGTTGTCACCGACGCCGTCTATAACAGGAACATCAGAGTGGCTGACCTGCTTAATGTCAAGTTCGAGTGGCTTAAAGGCAGCGACGTTTGGGAGAACTTCCCTGAGGAGGTCAGAAGGTCGGTTATGGCCGGCTCCGACGACTTTGACCTCGTGTTCATGGAAAGCTCCCAGTGCTTTCGGCTCTCGCTGGAGGGCTTTTTCAGAAGCTTCACCGGCGCACCTTACATAGATTACGAGGCTCCGTGGTGGTACACAGAGTTTATGAACGAGGCCTGCATCACTCCGGACCAGCGGTACTTTGTGACTGGCGCATTCTCTCTCACTACCATGCTGTTCGCGTCGGCGGTGTACTTCAACAAGACAATTTATACCGACAACTTCGGTGACCCACACGACCTATATCAAAAGGTGCTCGACAAGAAATGGACTTATGACGAGCTTATCAGGCTCAGCCGCGCTGTATATAAAGACCTCAACGGCAACAACGAAATTGACGACGGTGACCTCTTGGGCTTCTACACGCACGGCCAGCGCACCGTAAACTACATGTCTATGTCGACCGGGCTCACGTACATCCAGCGCGACGAGCGCGGCGTGCCGGTGCTTGATATTTATAACGACGACACGCTCAAGTGGGTAGACCTGCTTTACACGATGTGTTTTGATACTACCGTATCGCTGCCCGAGCCTGAAATGAAAGCCTTCCTTGAAGAGCGAGCGCTGTTTTATCTCATGATGCTCACGAACATCAAAGAAATACGCGATACAGAGTTTGCGTGGGGCATTTTACCTTATCCAACGCTTTATGAGGGTATGGAATTTAAGAGCGCGGCCGGCACTGTCAACGGCAACAGCGCGGTTGTCCCGACCACCGCGGACGATGCGATGTTTGAGATGTGCTGCGCGGTACTCGAGGCGCTGTCTTATGATGCCTACAACAATGTAGTACCTGCATGGTACGAAATCGCGCTTAAGCACAAGTACGCCGACACCGAGATGGACTCCAAGATGGTCGATGTCATTTATGACAGCATCTACTGCCCGTTCATAATGATTATCGACAAATACCTCAACCTTGGCTCGTTCTTTTACAACAGTGTGTATCAGGCAAACGTTAACTCAAGCAATTTCGCTTCTTTCTGGGAAAAGCGCAAAAAGAGCAACCTTACGCAGTGGGACAAGATGATAGAAAAGTATTTCGAGATGGTTGAAAAAACGGCGGCAGGAAAATAAAGAATACGGAGTGTGCAGGCTGCACACTCCTGTTTTTATGGGTTTTATATGGGATGAACCGGGGACGATTTTTCGGGCTGTGCGTGCTATAATTTTGTCATGTGCGGCGGGCGCGATGAGTTTTCCGCCAAATCCGGTTTGAATCGGAGGAAAGGCAAATGACGTGGGAAATTATAGCCGGACTTATAGCCTTGTGCGGGACGGCAGTATCACTCGGCGGAGTGCTTGTAAAGCTTGTGCGGACGCTCACAAGACTTGACGTGACGCTCGCGGCGCTTGAGCGCACCGTCTCCAGTGAGCGTCATGTTAACCGAGCCGAACATTCCGAAATGCGCACCAGACTCGAAAACCACGAGGGCAGGATCACGAAACTTGAGTGGAGGGGCGCAAGATAATCGCCCGCACGGCAAAAAGCGCCTGTCCGGAAGCTTTCACCGGCAGGCGCTTTTGTTATTTTGTTTGTTCTATTCTTCCACCATCAAGTTTTTCGGTATAATTAGTTGCGGGCATATTTGACACCGCTCGTTGAATGATAGTGTGGTAGCTGTTTTCTATTATATTTTAATCAGATAAGCTCGTCTTTTTACTTTTATGCTCTTACCCTATATCTCCGCTACTACACACTGAGCCATTTCTTTGATTTGTGACTGTGTTAGTACATACTGCCGAATTACCCCGCAAAGACATCAAGCCAATTCATTAAGCGATATACAAATTGTATTACTGAAAGCCTGACTTCGGATAATTCCGGTTTGCAGAGAAATAATATAAACGAAAGGGGTGTCGGAAATGAACGGTAATGCCGCGCTTTTAAACTTTGTCTATCAAAACTCGGAGATGGGCGTTAACACAATCGAGCAATTGATTGAAATAGTAAAGGACGAAAACTTCAGAGTACAGCTTGACTCACAGCTGAACGAGTATAAGGATATAAATCGCGCCGCACGAGAAAAATTGAACGAAAACGGTTATGACGAAAAGGGCATTGGTACACTCGACAAAATTAAAACTTACCTCATGATAAACCTGCAGACACAAAACGACAAGTCGACCTCGCATATTGCTGAGATGCTGATTATCGGAAGCAATATGGGCGTTATCAACGCGATTAGAAACATCAGAAAGTACAGCGCCGCCGAACCGAGCATCTTAGCACTAATGGAGCGACTGTTAAGGTTTGAGGAAAACAATATACAGGAGTTAAAAAACTTCCTTTAAAAACACAACTAAAAACACAACGCTCTAAGCCACACAGAGCGTTAGACAAAAGAATAAACCCCCCCGTCAGGTCTTCCCGGACAGGGGGTTACTTCAATCTGAGACAAGGTAAATACCTTGCCTTATATTATGGCTTACATACGATGCGAAACGGCCGATTAATTTTTAATCGGCGCGTTTGGTTCGCATGTCAACACATCTGGTGGGCCATCAGGGATTCGAACCCCGGACCGACCGGTTATGAGCCGGTAGCTCTGACCAGCTGAGCTAATGGCCCACGTTCCGGCAAAGGATCTTGTTTAAAACACCTTTGCCAAGTTTGTGTTAGCTCCGACCTATTGTCCCGGGCCGTCTCCAGCCAAGTATCGTCGGCA